>Ga0099824_1000922_pt1 | contig 38951 bp, 14 predicted proteins | sample SiratrowhiteBW_FD_76837 | JGI IMG/M metagenome (GOLD analysis project Ga0099824, IMG submission 76837) | Root nodule microbial communities of legume samples collected from California, USA - Siratro white BW | ecosystem: Host-associated > Plants > Roots > Nodule | place: USA: California... | reverse complement strand
TAGTTAATAAAATTATTAATTGTAGTTAATAAAATTATTAATTGTGTCTTCTTGCAAAACAGAACCACATATTAGGACATCACTTAAATACAACCTCCTAAACTGTCACTGTTCAACTAATATTATATGTAAATTTTCTATCTTTCTCTACCTCTCTTTCCATTCAAATGAATAGATCCGAACATTAGCAATACTTCAAATTTATCCATTTTATTTTGGCATCTATACTAAATCATGTTTCCAAACACAGCTTAAAAATGTGATTAGGTCACTATGCCTCTGAACACGTCATGTGTGAATCGCCCAAGCCCACAAAGAAACCCATGTGGAAGACAAACAAATCTGCATGGTTCAAATATAATTAAGCCAATGTGCCAGGACCCACTACCGACACTTGCATCCAATTTCCACCCTCCAAAACAAAACCAAAAACACTTTATTTTTTCATCCACCAAAAACCCCTTCAATATTTTCCCTCTCTTATTTTTTAACCTTCTCAATTTTCACGGCTATATAACAACATAGACACACACATGCATCACTCCCTCTCTGTACCGCACCTAAATGTGAGCCATCCCTAATCATTTCTGACCCTTCTTCCCCTTCCCTTTACACTCTCTTTGTCCCTTCACACACTGTGTTGGTAAATTAACAAACTGCAAAAATGCATCTCAAAATGGTGCGATTAGCCTCTGTTAGTGCCCTTCTCTTATCTCTTCTTGCTGTTTCCCTCTTTCACTCTGTTCTTGCAGAAGATCCCTACAGATTCTTCAACTGGAATGTCACTTATGGGGATATTTTTCCTCTGGGTGTTCGCCAAACGGTGTGTCTCAATCTCAACCTTTTCCATTGCATTTTCACACTCTTTTTGTTGTTTTCTTTTTCCATAATGAGTGATATGGATTTGGATCATAGTGGGTAATTGGCAAAATAAAAAAGAACATGTCTTGTGTTTAACAGGGCATCTTAATCAATGGACAATTCCCGGGTCCAGATATTCATTCTGTTACCAACGACAACCTTATCATCAATGTCTTCAATAGTTTGGATGAACCTTTTCTTCTCTCCTGGTAACTCTCCATTTCTTTCTTCCCTCTCTGTTTACCCTTTGTTCAAACATTTATGTTCTGGGTTTCTTTATTAAGATTAAAGAATTTCTTTATTAAGATTAAAAAATGTGGTCTGAGATTCTTTAAAATGTAAAAAAAAATGTTGTTTAGATTGATGTTGTTGTTCTAGTGAGGACTTGTCTGATGCTGGGTCGGTTGCACTTTTATTTAGACACTTTGGCTGTTTGTTGAGTCATCTGAGTTTTGCTGGAAAGTGCAAACACTGAAATCTGGCATGTGCTGCATCGAATGTGTGGAAGAGGTTCCAGATCTAGCTTCTTTCTCTTGGAAATATAATAATCAATGTGCACTAAAAAGAAAATATTTCCGTGTTTAAAAAATGTTAAAAAACATGGCATTATTCTTTGTGAAAACGACAAAGTCATGTGATTACGACACTGTGGTGCAATGTCTCAGTGGGAGAGTAAAGGAGAGAGGACTTGTATTAGTTTATGTTTTTAGTTTTAATAATTTTTTAAGTGTTTAATAATGTTTTATTTGATAAAATATAAAAAAATAGAACATCTTCTTTTACGGATATTCTTAAAACTTTAACCTTTTACTGTAAACACATTTTCTTGTGTAGTAATTCATAGATTTTTCACTGTAAATAAGCATAAGTTTTCTCTCTCTCATTTTTGTCCATTAAAATAATATAACTTCTTTACTTTATTTTTATTTTATTTCCCGTCCAGTGGAAGTGGAATGGAAAACCCTTATCATCATAGCCAAAGTCAAACTTATGATTTCTCTAGAAGAAACCAGGAAATGGGGTCAGACACATTAATCATAAATAAAAATTACAAATTTTATGTCTTTATAAATAATTTTTAATAATAAAAGAAAATATTTTGGAAAATAAAAATGTAAAGGAAAGTTTCTAGAATTTTAATTAATATAGAGTATATTTAAAATAAGGGAACTTTTAGTTTGTGCAAGGAAGAAAATTAAGATTTAACAAATGTTGTTAGGGAGAAAGAAAAATAAAAAATATTGTTATGTAATTTAGAGAATGTATTAATGTGATGGTGCTTTTACCTTTTGTAATTAATAGTGGACAAGCATGACTACAATGTTTCTCAAAAAAGCCATTAATGAGCTGGTCCCATTTAAGTTTTCTTTTTTCTGAGACTTGTTACCTAATGCAATTTTGTTTCCTAAAATCACGAAGGCGCAAATCACGTTTAGTTTTTAATCCTTCACACAATATTCTTGTTTATGCTAGTTTCCATAAGTTATAATAATAACATGATTTTTAATTTAGATTTTATATTTTACTAAAAAAGTATAAATGATTATGTAATGATACAGGAATGGGGTTCAGCAGAGAAGAAACTCATTTGAAGATGGTGTTTTTGGAACAACATGCCCCATTCCACCAGGGAAGAACTTCACTTACATACTTCAAGTGAAGGATCAAATTGGAAGCTTTTACTACTTCCCATCTCTTGCATTTCACAAAGCTGCAGGAGGTTTTGGAGGCATTAGAATCCTCAGCAGACCAAGGATTCCGGTGCCATTTCCTGATCCTGCTGGTGATTACACTGTTCTCATTGGAGATTGGTACAAGTCCAACCACACGGTAACACTTCTTTTTCTTTCTCCATTGTTTGACTTAATCCTCATGACATATAATTAAATAGTATTATCATTTTCATAATTGATACCTGTCTTATAAAATCATATATTCTTTATGTTTTTATTTATTTACTCTTTTATCAGTAACATTGTACTTTTAATTAATTTAAAGAAGCCTGCCCTTATTTGTTTAGTGGAAATAAAATAATATAGAGTACTAACAAAGTCTTTCTACTTCTTTTATTAGAGTAAGGAGTAAGGAATAGAAGGTTATTGTATTTTTCTAGTTTAGACACTCGTGTTATTGTATTTTATTTTTTCTTCACTCTCAAACTTTTCTTTTTTTTACTTGAAACAAGCAAGGAAAAAACAATTTTCCGCACACTTAGCTTAGAAGCAAGGAATTATCCCAAACCTACACAAAGCAAAAGCATCCATCATCCTGTCTTTCTTACTTTTATTTGTCTTTCTTGGAGTGAATGGCAAGGAAAAGTTTAATTATTATTACTAAAATATGATATTATTATTATTTTTTTAAATTTTGTATTTATTTAATAAGTTAATTTAGTTCACAAATTATTTGATTAGATCTAAAAGTAAATTAGTATTTCTTTTGTTAATAGGTCAGTAAAATGTTAACTTATTTATGATAACATTTTTTAAAAATTTTTGTTGTCATAAAAGCTTGAATAGTAATTTTTGAATAACTGTATAATAATTTTAAAGTATATGAGACAGAGCTTGTGAAGAGTCATAAATAGCTGGCATGCATGACTGCAGTGACTTGGTTGGTGGCAACCCCCAGCCCCCCCCCATGCATTGTGTGTCAATAAATATTCATTGATTCATTCTTCAGATTTTGGAAGTAGCAAAGTTGACATTACATTTTTTGGTTTGTGTGCTAAGAGATAACCTTCTTCACTCGGTGACTGCATCGTCCCTAGGAAAATTGACAAGTGTTCATATTCTAAAACCCAATAATTTAAAAGTAGTTGGAGAAATTGAATCAAATTAATCCCATTGTACATATTGCATTATTTTTTTTAATTATTATTAACAAATATTTTATTTTAAAATATACTTTTTAGTTTTATAAATTATATTTTAATTTAATTCAAACATATCAATTAACCTATATAACTAGTTCTCTACTACTCATATCCCATATATATATATATAGAGAGAGAGAGAGAGAGTTTGGCAAGCTAGAGATTGCATGCTCTCATTTTACCACTTGGTGTTAGTATTAAATGAGATTGTAAGTATATATAAGTTTCATGTATATAAACTATTTCCAATAAATAGTTTGTATAGATTAATAGCAAATATCTAGGGAATAATTATTTTCTTATTACTTCTATTTCTAATAGAAATTAAAAAATGTATTAATATGTAAGAAATATTTTATGTCTAATGTTTTTAATTGATAAACTTTGTTATAATAATGTTCCCTCGGGGTACTTTTGTACATAAATAAAATAGCCTTAATTTAAAGACTTTTATTTGTATCAATAAATGTTCTAGTTATTTGGATATTTGTCTGTGTTATCTGTCAAGAATTTGGAAAATTTGGTAACTATAAATTAAATTAAACCAAGCTTGTTTTTTTTTTTTTTTCTCTCTTTTTTCCTAAATTTGTTGAGTTTGATTGGGACCATGCCATTCTATATTTGATTCAACTTAAACAAAGTACAAGCTTTCTTCATGTAAAAGAAAGTGGTAGTTTTTGTGCAATTAATTAGATTGAACAGTTCAACACTTACCACATCACCACGACATCATATCCTGCAAAAGCTATTGAAAGGGAAACATTTTTGGACCAAAAATCTTTACATGATCCATTAATTATAAATCATCATCTATATATTTTTAAGGATAACTTTTGTAAAATTCTATAGACTTGCTATATATGATGGTTTGCAGTTACCTTGAATGACAGTAAAATTATTTTATGCTCTCTCAAGTATATAGATTATTTTTTAAATACACGATATGGTGTTAAAGAAATATCACACAAATGTTCATTCAAATATTATTTTTAGCATGCTCCTTATATTAGATGTCTATTTTAATATTCTCAAAAAGATGTGTGTGACTAGGACAAGTGATACTTCTTTATATAACAGACATCTTTTTCATTAATCAGTGAGTTGTAAAGGTTAAGGATTCAAAAGAAAACCCTTCACATCATGAAGCAGATCTGAATTTGGTTTAACCAATTAAAACCTTAGTTGGTAGACATATTTTTTTTTTCCAATAACTAAGAATTAAAGGATGTTTTGGATTATATGCAGACTCTAAAAGCCCATCTTGATAACGGTAAGAAGCTTCCTTTCCCCGATGGAGTCCTTATCAATGGTCGTGGACCTAATGGAGTGTCTTTCAACGTTGAACAAGGTAAGCAAATAAACCCTTGATACTTGGAAAAAAAAAAAATCTAAGGATAATTACGATCCATTATAACATTTTTGTGTTTATGATGTCCACAACAGGAAAAACTTACAGGCTCAGAATATCAAATGTGGGTCTGCAACATTCCCTTAACTTCCGCATTCAGAACCACAAAATGAAGCTGGTGGAAGTGGAAGGAACACACACCGTACAAACCACGTACTCTTCTCTCGACGTTCACGTAGGACAATCTTATTCAGTGTTGGTAACTGCGGATCAACCCGCTCAGGACTATTACATTGTAGTTTCCACACGATTCTCCTCCAAGGTTCTCACCACCACTGGAGTTCTTCGCTATAGCAACTCCGCAGGCCCAGTATCAGGCCCACCCCCTGGTGGGCCCACAATCCAGATTGATTGGTCCTTGAATCAGGCCCGCTCAATCAGGTATTTTGTTTGAGAAACGTTTATTTGATACAAATTCATATAATATTTGAGTAGTGATAAGAATAACTTTGAAACATACTTAATGTTCAGGACTAACCTTACAGCAAGTGGACCAAGACCGAACCCGCAAGGATCGTACCATTACGGTCTGATAAACACGACCAAGACCATCGTACTAGCGAGTTCCGCTGGTCAAGTAAATGGGAAGCAAAGATACGCACTGAACAGCGTGTCTTATGTTGCCCCAGACACGCCTCTTAAGCTCGCGGATTACTTCAAAATCTCGGGTGTTTTCCGCGTGGGAAGCATATCTGACAGACCCACTGGTGGTGGCATCTACCTTGACACTTCCGTTTTACAAACTGACTACAGAACTTTTGTGGAGATCGTCTTCCAAAACAACGAGAACATCGTTCAAAGCTATCATCTCGATGGCTACTCTTTCTTTGTCGTTGGGTAAGCTCTTACCACAACTTTTCATATATACTCAAATTCAACCAAATAAGTAATTGTTGGTCTAAAATATGTAAAACTATTTATGTAGTATGGATGGGGGACAGTGGACTCCTGCTAGCAGGAACCAGTACAATCTCCACGATGCAGTTTCACGTTGCACCACCCAGGTGAGGATCAGCCATGTGTTGTTTTTTGTGGCCTAACAACGTTGTTGATGTGTTTTGCTTCTGACTATTGTTGTGGTTTAAATTAGAAGTAGAACTGAAGGAAACTTTGATTGTTGATTTTGTTCAGGTATATCCAATGTCATGGACTGCTATTTATGTTGCTCTTGACAATGTGGGAATGTGGAACTTGAGGTCTGAGTTTTGGGCACGACAATACCTCGGCCAACAGTTATATATGCGCGTTTATACAGCATCAACCTCAATCAGAGACGAGTTCCCTGTTCCAAAGAATGCTCTTCTTTGTGGCAGGGCAAGTGGGAGACACACGCGACCACTCTGAAGGGTCCACGCTAGTAGAACAAGCCTTCTAGCTTTAGAATCTGAAAATTAGTTATCTACTAATAATTTTATCGTTGAGTGTTTCGTTTATTTATGGTATGGTCCAGTGAGATGATGAATATGTATGATTTTACCCCTAAATGACCCCTTCTCGAGGTCATATTAATTCTTTTCCAGAGAGATAGAGAGAGAAATATGTTATATTTCCATTGGAATCTCTCCAATTTTACTTGTATTGTTGTTCTTTAAGGTGAATCTGATTGCCGAAACTCCGCGTTTCAACTTGGCTTAGCAGGTTCTACAATTCATTTCATTGTTGTGCCAGTGTAGATCCTTTTAATTTCAATTGCTACATGCATACACAACTTTAACATTCATTAACAAATTAAGATATTGGACCTGGTGTTGTCCAATCATTATGTAAACCATCTGCATTCTTAGCTCCATTCCAAGTTGATATCAAAATCTTGGGTGTGTTTGGATAAAGTACTTTTAAGATAAGATTAAGGAAAAATATAAAACTTAAAATTTAAAAAAGTATTTTCATTTAAATAAAGTATTTATAAAATTAAATGATTTAATAGAAATTGAATTATTTTATAAAAATAAAGTATGTAGAAATCTAAAAAATTGTTTGATATATACATTTTTTAGTTTAAATATGTTTTTTTTCCAATTATCAGATTTTATTTTTTTGTTTCTAATCTTATTTTATTTTTTTTTCTTTAATACAAAATGCATTACCTAAATCACTTGATAATTTACAAGAGATAACGATTTTTATTGAATTTATTTTTTTCACAGATATTTTTTTTTTTGTCATTAGTAGTTTTTTAATATATTTTTGGTACCAGAAAATCGTCTAAATCACTTTATTTTCTGTAGAGTAGACCACCGTCTAATTCGATGGCCTATCATCAAATATTGCATAAGTCACAATTCACACAAAGTGAAAATGGAGGAAACCAAATTATCTACTAACTCATTTGATCAATTAATTATTTTTAAAATTATTTTTATTTATAGTATTAATATACTGATAATACTATTATATTTGTTTATTGATTTCTTTTATTTTTCTTACACTACATTTCATGTCAAAAAGTCTTTTTCATTATTTAGTTCTTCTTCTCTTGCGTGTTATTATTCACCACTACCACTACACCTATCTACTCAACCATACCTTTAAACGTTACTTATAATAAGAACTTTGTCATTTGGGAAGATGACAGTTGTAACCACATCTCAATGTCTCAAACTGTTAACACTAAGGTAACCTTCGCTTCAATAGAATAGAAAAATTATTTCCCATCCTTAATGAATAATTTAATTAAATAAAATATGATTTCTTTTCTTAGAGAGCATAACCATCTCGCAATCATAGAAAAAATAATCAGCCAAAGTTTGTATCCAAATATTTATGATTTATGAAAAAAAACAAAAGCAAAAAAAATATTTATTTCTTAATGTTAAATTTTATATCCAAATTCGAACCATCACCTCAACGAACTTCACTTGACTTTTTATATCTAATTATGCGCAATACAAACATGTCATCGTACTATGTCCAAATACATTGTATCAACTAAGAATACCAATTTATTTATCTCTTACTTTTCTTCCATCGATGTTCTTGTGAAAAGAACTATTAGGTTGTTTTAGAGAAGCTTAATTTTGTGTCTCAACTGAGTCATTGAAGGCGAGATGGCGAGTGCATCACAGTTCGACCCAGCGCTTGCGATTTCTCACAAATTCCCTGACGTAATATTCCTATCCCTAATTTCTTTTAATTTACACCGAACTGAATTCTGAATTTCTGAATTTCTGAATTTCTGTTATCTCTGCAGACTGAATACTCTTATACCGAAAGGTGAGGCGTTTTGTAAGTCAATCTTTCGATAAAAATTGATATTCAAATGCGCATATTCTCGCAATTTAGTTTGACGTATAAGGAGAATGTGAGTGAACATGCTCTGATACGTGTTGAACAGGGATGCAGCACTTTATGCCTTAGGCGTAGGGGTGTGTTTATCAGATGCTGTTGACGCTGATGAGCTTAAATATGTTTACCATGAAAATGGTCAGGAGTTTATCAAGGTATAATTTGTTCTAAAAGTGTTATCAATGTTTAGTTTAATCTATTTTTTCCCCAATGATTGTGTTTTATTGACCACACATAGTGAGCTTGTGGGAGAAGAATTGAGTTTGTTTCTCGAATTATGCATCCTTAAGAAAGGTGGAGGGTTAGTTCTATGATTGGCTTAAGGATTAAAACTGATTGGAGTCTCAATGACAAGTTTAGTTGGAGGGTTTTGGATTAAAACTGTTTGGAGTCTCAATGACAAGAAAGGTGGAGGGTTAGTTGTTGACCTTAACTCTAGTAGTTCCTAAAATGGAGAAATAATGATGATTAACTTATTTCTTCACCATTCACATCTGCAAAAATATTACTAAGGATTCACTTTGGTGTTTACAAGAAGACAGTTGGAAGTTTATTAGGTAATTGTGATTTTTTTGGCGCTCTTGGTAAATGATCAATGTAACAATTTATTTTGACCCAGAGCAACACTCAGATCTTTAATTCATTTCTGTTTAGGCAGTCTCTGGTGAATTATAGTTGTAAAATACTTCCTATTTATGCGTCGTTTTCTGCTTTAATAGGTATTGCCTACGTTTGCCACTCTGCTTATAGGTAATTCCGAGGCGACTAGTTTTAATCTCCCTGGCTTGGAGTGAGTTCTGCTTACTACTTCCAATATGTCTATACTTGTACTTCATGTACTGTTCATTATGATTCCCTTAGCATTTATTGTATTGTTGAATGTATAGTTTCTTCAATTTTGGCCTCCATATTCTTTATGTTAATCTTCCTTGGTTCTCTCTTTTGATAATTAACAAAAAGTAAAACTTCTTGTATGCTAGATTTGATCCCCAGCTTCTGCTTCATGGACAACAATACATAGAATTGTACAAACCGTTTCCTTCCAGCTGTCATGTAAGGTTTTTTCACTAGAAATTGACATTTAGATTGAATGGTCCAACTTATGATAAATTGCCAATTTTAGCTCAATATACCAACATGTCAGATATTTGCTGGAAAATCAAACTAATGGTAGATGTGAATGAAGTTTTACTCGATCAATTATTAGAGCACAGAAAATTCTATCTTCAGAATTGAGGGACACTGAATTTCAAGCATCTGACAGTGACAGCATTTTTACCCATATTTGAAATTGCTATGTCAGCTTGGTGACGTTTGATTCCAATGTAACTTTCAGTAAGAAAAGTTATAGAAAAACACATTTACTTGAGAAGAATGGCCTTTTGATTTTGGTTTAAGTTTATTGGAGAAAAAAAAAAAAACATATGCGAGTGACAGTTGAAGCATTAGTTCTATATATATCTGATATCTAAGTTGTGTTGGATTAATTTTAACATGAACACCCCTCTAATTTATCCCTATCTCCCACAGGACCTCTAAAATTGCTATACTAAAAATATTTGTTTGTGATTTTCGTCAGCATGCTAGGGTTAACTTTCTATTCTTATGATTTTCTCCCTTATTCTTTGTGGATAGACTCATGATATATTATTCTTGTTACAGATACACAATAAAATCAGTCTTGCGGGATTACATGATAAAGGTTGAATATAAAGAACTGGTTATACCTGGTGATCAGTTGTGTGTGTGTGTGCCTTTATTCTGCACTTTTGCTTTCACATCCTTGGAAGATGTATATCTTTATGCACGTGTATTAATTTTTTTCCCCTTAAAGATTGGATGTCTTTAATTTCAGGTAAAGCAGCAATTTTGGAGATTGAAACAAAAAGCTATGAGAAAGATTCTGGTGATTTATTATGCATGAACAGGTAATCCTGAAAACATTCTTTATAATGCTTTGTTATCATCACACTCAACTATCTAGTTGCTTGCAGGACAACTGTCTTTCTACGTGGTGCTGGTGGCTTCTCAAAGTCATCTAAGCCATTTTCTTATGCAAACTACCCTTTGAATCAGACTTCAGCTGTGAAAATTCCTGAAAGTACACCATTTTCAGTGTTTGAGGATCGTACCAAACCATCTCAGGTATGTTATAACTATACAATATAGTTTGGAACAAATTGGATTTTTCATTAATCACCCTGCATCCCTTTTTTGGCCTTTCCATCATTTCCTTGTATGTGCTCTATTATTTTCTGTGACATATTTGGAAAGCAATTTAGGATATGTATCTGCAATTCTGAACCAGCTTACCCACATACAATAATCCCTTAAATACAAATTACATGACATGTTATCCCATCTATCTGAACATTGACGTTGATTCAGCCTATCAGCTTCTAGCCATGTGCCTTAGATATTTGATTGTTAACTGTCTTTGACGCCATCAGTCATTCGTATGCCTTGAACTGCAATGATTGCAGTAAAGCAATAGAGGGAACCAGTTAATTGAGCTTATGGAACAATGTGATATATATTTAAAAAGTCCAACTTATACCAAATGATTTTCAAATTTTGAATTTTGAAAAGGAATTCCTTAGTTCCCCGCATTTGTAATGTGTAAAAAAGGATTAATATTTCATGCAGTTTTGCATGTAAGATTCTATTTCCTTGGTTATGGTAGTTTTGCACACACTATTGAAACTGTCCGGCATCAATACATATTCCATAACCCGTATGCCTGTCAATGCAAATTAAGCAGACGAACTTACATCTAGTTCTATATGTTCTTGTTAATAAGTTATCCAAGCAATTAATAACTTGTGGATCTTTTTTTCTTCCAGAACGTAGACCCCGATTAAGAATATGTTGACTTAAATGAAGAAGTCTAAATGTCACTGCTTGATTGGACAGCTTAATGACAAGAATACGAGGAACTGGATCTAAATTTCCTTTTAAGATTTCCCCCCTCTGTTTTGCTCTTCAGGTTTTTGTAATTTTTTTTGTAGGTTTAAAAAGGCTACTCTGAAATGAATTCTTAATACCATACATAAATAGGAGCACCCTCTTCCTCAAAAGGGGATTCCATTTAATAAAGAATAAGGCTTGTGCATTGAATTGGAAGAGAGAAATAATGTCCCTCAGTCATTGATTTTCTGTTGTCAGGTTGTTTACGAGTGTGGTGACTGTCTGGGTATGGTGTGGTAGTGTACTGGAGGTTGGGGTAACTTGGGCAGAGAATTGGTCTATGCATTGTGGTGATGGATAGTATCAGTGATCTGGGGTTCTGTGGCTTACCGGTGTTAGGACACTGACATTAGAGGTGTCATATTTCATGATTTCATCAGAGAAGGACTAAAGAGAAAAAACTCCGTAGCTTTTCTGCAAGCTACTTTTTATTTTTATTCATTAAAAGCGAGCTTACATTTTAGAGCTTTTATTAAAAGAATGTTTGACCTAACTCCTTCAAGAAGAGAAACCCAAAAAAGTTTTGCTAAATACTATGTCAGAATAAGGACAGGTTATGGGAAGTGTATGTATGTGTTAGAAGGAATAAAAACAGTTAGGATGGTTAAGGAGGTTTGATGTTCAATCAATAATACAGTTTTAGTTTGTTGGGGGGTGGGGGTAAATAGGACTCATGTGTAAAGTTGGTGAAGGGGCCACCCTTGTGAGGCAGAGACAGAGTTCTCCCTGTTCACATGATTATCTAATAGCATAACTCATTTATCGTCCTATCTTCCATTCTTGTCTCTCTACCATCTACTCTTCACTATGCTAGCACTCTGTTAAGATTCTTGAATCTATGGAACCTGAACACATCTTCGAAAACTTTTGATATGACTCCTTAGAAATTCTACACAATTCTGAACTTTTTTCACTTTGGCAGGCATTGCTCTATAGGCTATCTGGTGACTATAATCCTCTGCATTCAGATCCCATCGTTGCAAAGGTTGCCGGGTTAGTACTCTATCCTGTATTCTGAATGCTGGCAGAGTGTTAAATACTTGAAATTTCGGAGTAGATTGCTTCCCTTTCGCCCTTTTCCCGGGTGTGTGCTTAGGTGAATGAGAATTTTCCTCCCTTGTCAGCCATGGAGCTTTTAGTTGACTGGTCATGAATTAAATGCATGGAGTTCTTGAAATAGTGGTTACATAGCATTTTAAGATATAATTCCATCAGTTTGTGGTCATTTTCCTCCATACGGATTGCATTCCATTGTTCGGCTAATCTGATTATGATTTTTAACTTGTTGCCAAAGATTCTCGCGGCCAATATTGCATGGGCTGTGCACATTAGGATTTGCAGTTAGGGCAATCATCAAATGCATATGCCGAGGAGACCAAGATTTGATAAAAAGCATAGCGGGCAGATTTCTTCTTCATGTCTACCCTGGGGAAACTCTGGTTACTGAGATGTGGCTTGAAGGCTTAAGGTTGAATCACTGTCTGCTTCATTTATTACAATATTCTCTTGTATTATCCACTTATAACTATTCAAAACCTTGGGGAGTTGCGATAGTGATTGAAAATTGAAATTGTGCAGGGTAATTTATCGGACTAAGGTGAAAGAGCGAAAGCGAACAGTCCTTTCTGGCTACGTAGATCTGCGTGGTTTAGCTTCGTCACTGTGAAAGAATTCAATGCGTTCAATAATATTATGTGCAGGTTCATCATACTGGCAGAGGGTTTGTCATTAAGTATGTGTTCAATAGACCAATAACGCCAAAATGCACTGGAGTTAATTTTAGAACGTAATGATAAGTGTTTGACAGATGATTAAAATTTAAAATTGGGTATTTATGTAGTATATTAGGTGTTTTTTTGCATGAAGTTAACATATTGGAGAAAAAAAAATTAATTAATAAAAAGTTAATTTGTTATATAGTTTTGAAGTTCTTGTATTCTGATGATGATGCTTAATCCTTATCAGTGTCATGGCTAAATAAAACAGCTCAAAGTAGACTTATGCACCAATCATGACAAGGAAAAAAGCGTACACTTGATTTTTTTTACCTTATTCTTATTGATGCATGTGTTTCTTTATTCAAAATTTAGTTTGGCATAAACATCTAGGTAGGATTTTGTTATCAGTTACAAACAGAATTTGATAACACAAAATTCTTAAGTTGTGAAAATTGACCATTCAGTGAATGAGCTGATTGATCGAGAAAAAATTTAAAAAGTAAAAACAAATATAACTCGAATCATATTTCAATTTTAAATTATCACAATATAATATCTTATTATTATCGACCTTTTTGTTACTATTCCCTTATCTTTTCAGCCATCCGAGGGGTTTGTTTATTTGTGCTTCAAAATTATTAGCTTTAAAGTGATTGTTAAACAATACTAGGTGACAACAATTCTCATTTTAAGAATGTGAATCTTCAAATCTAACTCAACTCTTAATCATGCAGGATGGTCAAGATCAAAAATATATTTGATAAGCACATCGTTACTTTAAAAATCAAGGGACTTTATCGAATTTGGATTAATCAAATACAATATAATAATTTATATTTATAGTTCCTGTTTCACATAATAATTTTTTCATTCGAAAAAGTAACATCACTTGTGGGTCTTCACTGACGAAGCTGGAGACTAGAAAGGATATATCCTCGTATCAAACCTTGACGAGGATAACGTAGGTTCCACGTATTGGACCACCCAAATCAGGTTTTTATTGAAAATCATGTGAAAATCCATTAAAAATCATAGCAGTGCACATTTGAATAAAAAGTTCTCTCTTTAATATTAGTAGACTAAGGGCATCAAGTAGCGTTTGTCTTTACTTTTTATATGGCATTATACACATACAACGCACATTTTAAAACATTTATTGTAAAATCAATAACAGAGAGCAACAGCACTGCTATAATAATAACCTTAATTCCTTGCATACCGTACAAATTCCTTAAGAATCAATATATAGGAAACAAATATTTTAACGGACTTCAGTGAACCTAATGCCAATTAAATAATTGACAAATCCATTGGGGCGTAGCATTAGTAACTTAAAAATGCTACACCCACTGACCATTTCTCTGACAATCTCGTGTTCAAGGTATTTTCTTGGTAGAAGTAAAGAACAGAGAAATAAAATGGTTTAAGGGTATCATCTGAAAGAAATAATCCATCGTAATTGCTCTATCTAACCTGTGACCGAGTGGGTTCTATTCAATCCAATGCACTTCTAACATTTTAGCCATAAAACTGTACCGGTCAGCAGCTTCGTCAATCTGGCAAATATATATCAAACTTGAGACCTGATATAACAAAATCAAGAAAAAGGAAAAATAACCTGGATCATCGTTACCATTTTCTGTGTTGGACGCCCAGCCCCATGTCCAGACTTGCAGTCAATGCGACCAATTATAGGGTTTGTCTGGGGACTTTCTTCCAAGCTCGTACAAAGGACATGCTGCATGGTCTGAAAAATATTGGAAACGTGTTAGTGTTAAAAGGGAAAGGAAAGAAAGAAATAAAAAAAGCTGCAGGACTATCAACGTGAGTTTCTTGTCCATTCAGTAGTCAGATGAGAGAAACATATGAATCAACAATTTGATTGTGAGTTTGTTTGAACAAATTTCTCCATAAACACAAGAAAAAAAAAAGCTCTCTAACTAAAATCAAATTACATATAAACTTCTTTACAGAAGCAATCTCATCAATTTCTCTAAAAAATATTTATAATTAATGCATAAATCAATATTAGCTAACGTGGAAATTTATTTTATATTTTCTTCTCCTAGAATGTTTGGAGAGAACATTATCTAGATCAATATTCTTGCCACTTATTTTGTAGTTTGCAACACAATTTAATAAATAGAAGTTAACTTGTGTATACAATCTGAACGTGTATTCATAAGAAGCAGACCAACCGCTAATAGCTTCAATGTGTGCAGTGGCACAACACGATCATCATGATCAGCTGTCAACAGCATGGTTGATGGATACTGAATAGACTGATCAGTATATTGTTCCCACGGTCTCCGGACATTATGTAGTGGAGAGTATCTAGAACAGTGTATAATAGAAAAGTTAATTTTCAATAAACGAGTTACATATCCAAACAGTAGGAAATCACAGGAGTTCATTAAGCAGCCTAGATTACCACATCTCTTTTTTATTCAATCCCATTTTGTATAAAATACTATTTAGTATTTAGTTTCTGTTCAAGAGTCTTATATAAAATAGTATGTCGTATTTACCTTCTCTTCAAGATCCTTATAAGAGAATACGAGAAAATTTTGAAAATACTGAACTTCAACAAACCAGGAAGAAACTATGTATATTCATGCTGCTTGAAATGTTGGAGTTAAAAACAAACCAACATAGAAAATAGCAATCCCCCAACAAAACTATTAATAATTAGAGAACTGGTGCAAAATGCATAGCTTTATGCGCTGTACCTATCAAGATAGTATCAGCTTCAGGACCAAAGCATAATATGCTGTATATGCAGCATACCAAGTATATCTTCATTTTTTTTAATATTATAGAGTTCCTTATTCTTTCCTGTTATATTCATCAATGATAATCTATCAAATGACAAAGGCACAAGGAAACAACGTCATCCTAATGCTACTATCTCTTCACAAAATCATAACTTGCTTATCAAAACAGGAGGTGCATGTGATGTGCACGAAGTGTAGTTTATGAACTCTAAGGAAGAAAAGATGGATCAACTGGATTTGAAATTACAGAACAGGTAGTGATAGTAATGATACTAGTCCAACAAAGGGATTGTCAATGAGAAATGTGGTAGGGCCAGGTGGTGTGTTTAGTTATTCCTCAGATCATTGTGCACCTAAATTATGATAAACTTATCCATGCCCACCAAATAAGCATCTATGAAATGCCACATTTCAACCTATCATCAGCCCTATTAAATTCTCTAAACATAACCCCACCAACGCCACACTTCCACCACCATCTCCGTCAGTGCACTTTATCATGAGATGCGTGAAATATCCCACAAATATAAACAAACCAAAATTTTGAGATTTCATGTTACTTTTTTTCATACATGGCTGATATATTAAGATAGGATAAACCTTACTTTATTAGCCAATGAAACTCTTCCTCCTTGTCTGAACAACCGTAATCTGAGGTCCAAGCATGACCTGAATAACTATTCTAAATCAATATGTGAAACTTGGATAAAAATTATTGCCACAAATTACAGATTTAAAGAAACCTATGGTAAATTTGTGGAACCGTAGCATGTCCATGACACCAACATGAGCCAGAGCGCAACCAAATAAATCAGGTCTCTGTACAGAGAAATAAGAATAATCTAATAAACAGAGAGACGTTGAATGAGAAGGTATAGATTAAAATATGGGAAGATAAGGGAAATGAACTGGACCTGATTTATACAAGCACCAACAAGAAGTCCACCATTGCTTCCACCTTCAATGCATAACTTTTTGGGTTGAGTATAACCCGTAGATACAAGGTATTCAGCGGCAGAAATAAAGTCATCAAAGCAATTCTGCTTTTTTGCAAGCGAGCCTGCTTTATGCCATTCCTCCCCATATTCTCCACCACCACGAATATTAGCTATGCAGAAAACAACACCTAAATGTCTTGTGAGTACAATGCGACTGACACTGAAATATGGTGTAATGCTGATGTTAAAACCACCATATCCATATAATAAACATGGGTGTGAACCATCCAAAATAATATCCCTTTTGGCGACAATGAACACTGGTATCTTGGTACCATCTTTACTATTCACGAAATCCTGAAACGAGGCAATTACATCAAAGAATAGAACAATCAAGTTAAGCTAGAAGAACACTACTCATTCAAAATAACATGATTTCAAAACTGCCAATTTAATAGTGAACCTAAAAATTAGATAAAACAGTATCATTAGAAAATACTTTTTTCTTACCTGTTTAACATGAAATTCAGATCGATCAAATCCAGGGACAACAATTTCACGAAATATCTTCATATCAGGAATCTCTGTTCCCAAGTTGCACTGATAGATGATACCAGGAGTTAAAAAGCTTGTAAAGCCAATGAAAACCACACTATCTTCACGCCGCCCAGAAACTTCAGAAACTGAGCCAATGTCAATTGGTAATTGGTGCAGCAAGGAACCTGTTTTTAAGTCTCTAACTTGCAGAAGATACTTTACATCACTCAAGTAACTCACTATCAGTTGGTTACCATTTACAGCACATGCTGACTCAAGTACATCTTTTTCTGATTCTTGGAGAACATCAGCCCACACAGTTGGTTCTTTCAAATCCACTCGGACTAATTTATATTTTGGGGCATCCTTATTAGTTAAAAATGTAAACACAGTATCATCATTGGCAATGGCTTCATACTGTGCATCAAAGTTATCAATAAGTTTGACAAATGGGAGGAGGGAATTTCCGTTCCGAAAGCCTTCCAGCCCATTAGGAATTTTTGACAAGTCACAGTAGTAAAGTTTATTAACTGGATCGCAACCTTCTGCAATATGGAGAAGAATGTACTGCACAATCAACAAAAAGCGAGAGTCATGTTCGTGTTAAATTTAAAATCATGCTCATATAATTCACTGTAGCATTGTCACTGCAATAGATGAAAACAAAAATCATACAATACACTACATTTTTTGGCTTGCAAATTTGTGAAATTAATGATTTTTCCTACAACCTTCTCTGATGCTATGCGTGAACATAGATTCTCATTAGATATATAAAATGTACATACTAACTAGTTGCTTACCCTTTTTCTGATATTTAAATAAGATCTGAAAAGCAACAGAATAAAGCTCCAGGTTTTTAAGATGAGATGCTTCAAGAAAGAAAGATGTCCATTGAGCAAAATCATTTTATCATACAAATATTTCATACTTTTTATCATTGAAAATAAAAGTATTATCGTTTTAGTCCCTATAAAAAAATTGTTTGATTTTAGTTCCTAAAAGTTACAAAGCCATGCACTTTGGTCCTTCCTTGGTGAAGAACTAAGACCACATCATGTGTTTTATAAAAAGTAAGGAAGGAGTACAAATGAATACAATATTGTAGGAACTAAAAAGAAAACTGTCCCAATTTCAAATACTAGTAACATATTTAAGCCAAATGGAAATGAGGTAAAGCAATATTGTAAAGATCCAGGCTTTCGAATTAATGCTAAATCAGGTAAATAGATAGCTTCTAAAAACTATGTAAGGCCGGTCAATAAACATGAAGCATCAGTATCATTAACATTGGTAAAATCTAACAAGGCACTAGTTGCACATTTCTAATTTTATGTGCACATAAAAAGAATACAGATAATGTCACATAATTCTAAACCAATGACAAAAATGAAGCACCTGGCCATCATCAGTAACACTTCCTCCAAACGTATATTTCGGGTTTTCAGGATCTCTCCAGCACAAAATATCTTCTGATTGATCTGTACCCAGAAAATGGTAATAGAGCTCATGATGAAGGTTAGCATTTGTTTCAGTCCCAGCATCTACTACGTCTCTATCTCTACAGTGTAAAAACAGAGAATTAATTCATGTTTTATGCAAGATAAATTGAATCGATCCTACTGTCATTCATCACCACGTTTGTAGAAAAATCACTCTTGATCAGGACAAGAAAATTCAAGACTGTTTACTCGCATGTTTATAATTTGCAATATTTGTAGTTGAAGAGCAATAGTAAATTAGGATAACCAGCTCCCGCTGTCTGTCTTCCTTTACGCCCATCAGATTCTATCAAATTGCAACTAACATGTGACATTTGAAACTCAAAAACCTCTGGAACTGATAGCATGGCTGGATTCACATTAATTATCTAGAAACACATTTAAATATAAACTAACGTGATTTCACGTAACATTCATAAGTTTCGTTCAACATTTAGAAATTTATTCTGCATCCAGAATTGAATCTGAGTTGAAACAACTTTAAATAAAGTTTTGCATTAGATAAAAAAATTAGACTGAGTTTTACTACTAATTTGACTTTAAAATTAAAAATAAATCGCATTTTTCTCAAAATCAATTTTACACAATCAAATTCATCCAAAATTAATTTTGTAAAGTGCTACCCAATCACACACCGAGGAAAACCGAATCCTGTACTTCTAGAGAAAAAAAGGTGAGCATACGAGATCACTTACTTTGGAGCTGGATAGCGACTATAAAAGAAACCTTTGTTGTCATGCGTCCAACTAATTGAGGAAAACTTTACCTGAAACATATAATAATATTTACAATCACAACCATCAGCGGTTCATCTCTACACCTGTATTTATTTTTAATAACGGCACAACATGATACTCACCCACATTAAAGTATCAGGCTCAACATTCCTGTCGTCAATTCGCAGCACTTTTATAGTCGTCCAATCGCTACCGCTTGAACTAAGCGCATAAGCCAAGTATTTGCCATCCTCGCTCACTGACAGAGTGCTAAGCGACACAGTTCCGTCTTCGCTGAAGCCATTGGGATCGAGCAACACCTCTGCCTCTCCCTCCAAACTCTCCTGAAAAAATTCCAATTGAATCCGAGAAACTAAAAAACCAAACAAAGCACTGAACGCGTAAGAAATTAGCTATCAAACCTGCACATATAGGATATTTTGCGGCTGAAGCCCAGTGTTGTGGAAGTAGAAGTACTTATCCGCTCGTCTAAACGGCGCGTAGTAACGAGGATGGTCAAAAAGCTTTGTTATCGTTTCCCTAAGCTTCCCTCGCGTTTCGCATTCTTGAAGAACCGAATCCGTCAGTTTAACCTGTTTCTGCACGAACTCTTTCACCTCTTCCGCATCAGGATCTTCGAGCCTTAAACCAAAACAAATAAATAAGAAGATACTAAATGCATATAACGAAGTCATTTCGACGAGATTTGTCTCTAGAATTTCCAAACCAAAGTTTAACAACTTTTTTGGAATTAATTGGAAGTATATAGAAAAATTAATCCGAATTGAGCAACAATAACGATTGAATTTGGTTTGAGTACCATCGGTAAGGATCTGAAACCTTGACGCCGTGGTAATCATCGACAACAGTGTCGTCTCTGCGAGCAGGAGGATAGTGCAGAGAGATATTTAGGGCAGAAAGCGAAGTCATGGTTTGCGTGAGGGCAGAGGAAGAGACCTGAAATGGCAATCGTCAAAGTGGTGTGGAAGCGACTCGGGATTAAATACTCCGAGATTTGGCAGCATTACTTGCTGATTCTTGTGATAGTAAAAATTCTGTAATGCTGTTAAATACGTATTCATAATATTCAACAAAAATAAATAAGAAAAACAGTTATTTCCCCAATCAAAAATTAAAGAATGTAAAGGCAGAAAAGTTATTTTTATACCCACTACTAAGATATATTTACACTGCATATTTATATTTAATCATCTTTTACTTTCTTAAACTGAGTTATTTCTCAATCAGTAGTAAAGACATTTTGTTTCCTTTATTAATGAGTTGTTGATTTTAATAGTACTAACTCAAGATTCACTTAAGTAATCAAATAAAACCGTTTTCAAAAACAATTAAATACTGAAATTCAAAATTCAAAACTATATTTAAAGAAATGATTTTTTTTTCTACCTATTAACTAAGATACATTTAAAAATAATACTATTTATTAAAAGTTTACTTATATAAAATTCATCTTTTATATTTTAATAGAGTTATAATTAACTATCGAATAGTTAAAATTAAGTCTCCCTGTAAAAAAAAAAGTTAAATAATATATAAAGAAAAATATCCACAAATTTATTATCTTCAAGATGGTAACAATTCTTTAAGTGAGTTTAATAAAATTGTTACATAGACACGTAATTTCAACTTCTTTTAATGTAAAAATTGAGAAATTTGTTTAGGTCAATTAAATGTAAGAAAGTTATATAACAAAGAAAGATGAAATTGTGGTGACAAGAATATTGAATGCATAAACAACATGAATGGTTTCTTGTGTAATTTTTTAAGTTAATGTTCTCACTGTCAAAGATAGTAACATGAATTCTACTAATCACATTTAGAAGAGGTTGTACACGCTCAACAAACTAAAATTATCTTTCACATGATTAAGAAAAATAAAGATATCAATGAATAATTCTCATTTTCACCTTGTCATCTAACATTTTCGTTTGAATAATTTGTTCCATGTCCCATCCATAACTATAAATTTGCCAAGTGTTTTAAGTTTGCATGAGATAATAGGGTATGTGCTTTTAGTTTTGTTCTGATTTTATAACGTGGAAACTTAGGATAGCAAAGACATCATCCTCTAAGGACTTAAGGGTGACTTAAAGTTTTTCGTCACCTTCAAAAAGTTCAATTTGTTTATACTCATTCTCTTTTCTTCAAATATTTTGTTTCCATTCTTTAACTATACATCTACAATAAAACAAACAAATATTACTGCAAAATAAAGTATTTACATTGAGATATTTAGCAGTTAAGAGAAACCGATTTAACACGAAACCCAGTGGCAATTTTATAATATGAAATGAAGATAACTTCAGTTATTTATATAATTGATTAAAATATGCAGTTGATGCTCTATGGAAACAAGTTGACCTGATATAAGAGATTTCGACTTATTATCTAATTAAATAGTTATAATTTCACTCCTCGGTCTTCATCTTCAATTCCCAACACTGCAACTACCAACTCAAACTTGAAAAAAGAGGCTTCGGCTTGAAGACCCAACCGTCCAAATCGAAATTAATAAAACATATATATAGTTTAAACCAAGTTTTGATATTCAAAATACTTTAAAATTTATATGTCCATACCATTTAAAAACCAAGCACCCTATTAGAATTTATTTCTAAAAACTATACATTCTATTAAAAACATAGAAACATATTATAATCCAGAACCGGGTTGAACTGATGAAAACCCAATAGCATGACAAGCTGTAGTGGAAAAAAAGACAAATTCTTCCTGCATCCTAATACACGCTTCCTGCACCCATCCGGTTCATACGGGCAAAAAAATAAGAACCGGATGACACTCCCATCCGGTTCACATTTCAAAAAAATACAACCGGATGAGCATGTCATCCGGTTGTCATTTCAAAATAAAATGACAACCGGATGGCATCCCCATCCAGTTATCATTTTAACTTCATCTGTTTTCAAATCTTTGATTAATCCTTAAAACAAGCAATAAGTAAGTAATTTTTTGTGTTTATTAGCAATTAGTAAGTGATATTGCTGATTAGAGTAGTTGATTTGGAGTTTAAACGTTGTCGACGACGAACAGAAAAATTTTCCGATTTGATATATGAGAACCGGATGAGTTCCATCCAGTTCTCATTTTTATTTAGAAATGAAAACCGGATGACAGCCCCGTCCGGTTGTCATTTCCAAATAAAATGAATTTTTTTTAAATGACAACCGATTGTCATTTTATTTTGAAATGACAACCGGATGACATACTCATCCGGTTATCATTTTTTTTGAAATGTGAACCGAATGAAAATGTCATTTAATTCTTATTTTTTTACCCGTATAAACCGGACAGAGTCAATTATAAAATTAAAATTTTATATTAGGGTGGAGGACGAATTTGTCCGGAAAAAATATCATCTGAATGGTTTTCTCGGACCATATACTCTCCCCACTGAATCCCTCGCTCTTTTCTGGATAACTAAAAAAGAAATGTGAATACAGTAACAAATATGTTTCTGTAGTTATTGTTCCATGATATTATCAACACATGAATGCTAAAAAAAGTACAAAGGAGAGAGGAAAAGAGTAAAACTATATCAATAATATATACGTAACATTCGTAAAAAAAAAATCATGCATTTATTTGCAGACATGAAATTTGAAACCATCTCTTATCAATCTTTCAAAGTATACCAAAAAAATAAAATGAAGTAAACGAAAGAGAAGAAAAAAAAGAAAAAAAAAAATCCATGACTCTTGTTTAACTGTTACTAGTTATTGCATATTCTCTTTTCTTTTTGCCACAGTTTGGTACAACCCAGGTTTTAGTTTGCACTAAATGAACAACGATTTTCTTTCTTTTTTCATAACCTCGATATTTTGAAACCAATTCAAATTATTCCATTAATAAATACCAAAGTTAATATCGCTTGCCTTCCCCTTTTAATTATAGATTTCTAAATATCATGTTAAAATGCAGCCTTGTTCTTTACTTATTTCTTCCTTCCTTGTCTGCAGAATAGTTACTTACATTTGAAACATGACTTCACCCAAATCATTTCTCTTGACAAGCTGTCAAAGTACAAAACAACAGAAAAGTAGACCATCCAATACTCACAACTATATAAAGTTATATATATATAACAATAATAATCAGAGAATGGTTTATGATTCTATGCTCAGTTTTAAGCATTTGCTATGAAAGAATAAACTTACAATTATGTACAACAAATAACAATCAGAGAACACGTTTATGATTATATGCTCCGCTTAATGCATTTGCTATGAAATGAAAAGAATCTATACATAATTTCAAAGACTTCTCATTTCTCATGCTTACTGTGTAAACAATTCAACTTGCAATTGTTTGTTTGTCTCTTATTTCCTTTTTAATTTACAGCATAATTATTTCTTCAGATTGAGAATGCATAGTTACTTATTTGATTAATATTTGAAAGCATATATAATCTTTTCATGTTCAAAACACAAACCCTAAACCTCACTAGATAAAAAGTTGTGCCTAATAATAGCATCAGGGTGTAAAGGGCAAGTCCCTTTAGAGGTTATAAACACACGTAACTATTTTTATACTTTTCCTTGGTCCACTTTGCTTGGAATAAGGGCCTATTCAAACAGCACTCAATGATTCCTTTTCTCTCGCTATTTTCATTTGAACTTGTTGAAATATAACCTGTTTTGTGAGAACAAACGGAACGGAACGGAACAGTGGATGGTCAGAATAGGAGGGTGAGGAAGAATTTAGAGGGTCAAAAGAGGCATGTGTAGAAGTGGAGTCATAATGAGATGGTCCCATAATCAAGGCTAATTCCCAGCACTCTGCAAGTAGTACACTTGCACCAAATTAAATTGAAGGATTTTAGTCCTACAAAAAGATGACTCCAAAACACATACTATGTTCGTAGGCTATGTTTACCACATTGCTTGGCTAGCTCCTACCATAGCTGCTATAGCTGTTGGGATGCAACAGTAGCAGCGACTCCAACCAAACCAGCAACTGTGAGGGGCCGCCACTATCTCAGAAAGTCGTTCTGATGTCGTGTATTTTCACACAACTCAATCAGATCCATCATTACCTTTCATTTTAATTGTAAAACTTTTAAGTACAATGTGTATTTAGCGTAACTTACACCATTATAGTTAAATGTACAGTTTAATAAAAGGAAGGGTACAATTAATAACAATTAGTTCTGGAATTATGTTTAATGCAGTGTTCACTTCTCAGTAGATAACAAATTCAAATGCAGTGTTATGTTTTCCCAGTATAAAACAAAGTCAAACTCTAAAAAGGTTGAACAGGAATAACAAAAAGGAATCATGTTTATAGGGCACCCTAGGAAGAAATTTGATGAACAAAAAGTACACATAATTTGATATTATATATTTATCGTCCAAAGATATTTATCACTTCCAGTCAAACTGTACCAGGTACAGTATCCATTTCACAGCTTCCTATTGATAGAAAGGTGTAGCGCTGACTGAACTTTTATGAAAATTGTAACAAACTCGAAAAAAAACTTACATCATTTCAAGACAAGGAAATAAGAGAAAACAAAAAACCAGAAGGTACTGAGTGTTGCAAGTAACCTAGTATTATTTGGTTACTCGGTTTTCTTCCCAGACGGTACTACTGAGCGTTTTGGTTTTGAATTTATCTACCCGCGAAAGTGTGCTTACTTTTCCATCCATTATATATATAAAAAAGGTGGTAGTGTCAGTCTTCAATCATAAGAGGGCTCGTGTAACGTTGTGAAAAAGCGTAGTGTATTCAACAATAGGGGGCAATAGGGAGGGTCAGTAATAAAAATTATTGCAAGCAGATAAAGTACCATCTAATATCTATAGTCTGTGCTGCCTGCTGCTGGATATGCAAATCAAAATCACCAGAACCAAAGCAATACCAATTTCTCACTTACAAATGGGAAATGGGAACACAGACAGTGAAGATCATGCATGCAGCCAGAAAATCCCTCAAGCCAGTTCACATTAAATAATCAAGAAACCAAAGCCCAATTAAATCACGGAAATAAAAGTCAAACAAAAAACAAAAACAACACATTTCTGCATGCACTCCTACAAAGGTATTCATGTCTGCCAAAACTAAAGGTCATGGCCATGAAAAGCTTCTGCTATCAAAAATAGAAAACTATACCATTCCCATTCCTCCTAGATGAGGCAGATTTGTAAACCTCCAATTGCAGAAACCCTAGATCCAGTAACTCCGAACAACTACATGAGGAGGAAAACAAAGACAAAAACATAAGCTATCCGCAACACTGACAGATCTTCCACAGGAAGTGAAAGAAGGATGAATGGCATCAATGCCAAGGGAAACTCATAGGGTTTCCTGAGACCCACAGAAAAGCCGCTAGATTTGTAGGGTTTCCACTTTCCAACACTAGCAGAAAGTAAGACAAGGCACGCTACCCTTTATTTCTGATCCTGCAAGTGTCCTGCAAAACAAAAAATTGAGCTAAAAACACACAGCATAGTGTTAATAACACCAATACCAAACGAGAAGAAAAAAAAACGATATTTTCATGTAAACAGCTTGAGACTACTGTTCAACAGCATTTATTAGACAAACACAAAGGCGGCATGCATATGTAGATGTTTGCTAGAACCAAACATTATACGAGGAAAAAAATGCTTACCTAGCAAGTTATGTAAATTAACGGGTAAAGAAACCAGTAAGGGGATTTGAGAATGAGATATATATCACGAAGGCTTTACAAAGAGAAACCAACAGAGCTCTATTGGCAGCATGTCCACCTCCGCGTAGTAATGATATAGAAAAAGAATATGAGAAAGAGAGATCCATTGAGTGGAAGTGGAGGTGGACAGAATGCCAAGAAACTCTGTAAGCCACCCTTTGTTAAACCCATGTGAAGAAGAGAAGCCAAGAGGGAGAGAGAGGAAGTTGAAGCATGAGATGAAGGCACAGAAGCAAAGAAAAGCAATGAAGAGAAAGTTTGTGGTGTGGCCTATTTAAGATGTGATGGAGCATGAGAATAAATAAGAGAGAGAAGAGGATGGAGGAGGTGGGTTTGATTATTGTTTAATTAATTAATTAATTATTAATTAATGAGAGAGAATAGAGACTCAAAAAGGTTTGATAAGCAATGAGATTGGATGGTTCATTCTTCCTGATCCTGATCCTGATGCTGGAGGAGAAGGGCATATTTAGAAAGATCAAAGGTAGGATCATCATGGTTGTTCTCTTCTTCCCTCCCTCGTTCTTGATGAAACCACTCTTTCTTTCTTCTTCTTCTCTCCATCAATCTACTCAACTCCTTTACCTGCCCCTCTCCTTTCCTTTCACAACCTCGATTCTGATGCCCACGAAACAAACACCACAATTTGGATCTATCTCACCTCGCTCACCCTTTCGACACTTGGACGTCTGTGCTAAACATTTTTCTTCCCACAATGCTTTTCATAAATTATTACAGCTCACATTCGTACGTATAATCTTAGCTTTTTATTATTGTATCAAAATGAATAAATAATACTTTTTTACTACTGTTTATCTGAAAATATTCAAATATGAAATGTAATTGGTTATAATTGAATCTAACAAGTTACAGGGACTTACATGCGTCAATTTGAGAGATGGTTCAGCTACTAGGAATGGGACTGAATACCTGCAAATACTAAAGTGGAGTCCATGAAGGTGTATAAAAGCATAAAGAAGAGAATGTATATCTAAAAGGGGGAGGTACCCATGTTATAGGCTAAGGAATGAAAAATTGAGAGTTTGATGACAAATGGTTATCTACCTGTCAAGCAGATTTAGGTGTAGATGAGGTTAAAAATCAATGGTGAAGAATTGCAACTTTAGTATAAGTTCAACTTATAACTAAGCTCAACTAGGTTCATGTCAAAATAAAATCCTCAACTATAGGTTAATATTAATGGAAGTTTGATATGGTAAGCTATGTTAATAAGAGCGAGTCTGGTAACATTATGAAAGTTATTAAATTTATTGACAAAATCCTCAACTATATGTTAATATTATTAGTTAGTGGCTTTTAAAGGTTGGTTTTACATCTTCTAAGCAAAAGAAGATATATGAATATATTGATTCAAATTTTATTTAAATATAAGATAATGATGTTGCACGTATATAAATTTGACTTTCATGTGTACCCAAATTTTTATTCTCACTCACAGCTTGTGCATAAAGGAAGAGATGTGACAAAAGTTTGTAAAACAAGAGATGTGAAACATTTGTTGCATTGTTACAAAGGTCTTTTTCTCCATTTGAAGAGGTTACACCACATGTTGCGAGGTAATAATATCAGGTTTTAATTTATTTGAATTTTATTATGTTATCTTATTTCAAAGATCTCAAGTTAACCTTTTGTATAATTTAGGAATCTAATAAGACCCATTTAATAATATGTTATTTATCAAGTTACAAATACTTAATTTTAGTTTTTGTTTTGATTATTTGTTATTAAGAATGATTTTTTCTACTTGGAAAATTTCTTTCTTGTGAAAGTTTTTGTTTATAAAGGAATCACAATTTCTTTTGTTTTCAAACCTAGATAGATTTTAAATATTTAGTTTATGAATGATATCTTTTAAAAATCCAACCTAAGTACCTTTCATTTTACAATAAACATATGCTTTGTTTAATGCATGAGAATGAAGAGAGTGTTCATAATAGTATCATTTTTTATTAAAGATAATGATGTTTAAGTTGATGGTAGCAGTGGTTAAGGTTTGTGGTTTGCATTGAATAAATAGTGAGTGACACAGAACAGCACAGCACAGGAAGTATGATTTAATCTTTCCTTTTTGTCGTCTGATACGTCGCACTCATCACGCCCACAAGCACAAAGCCACGCCCTTAGCTTAGAAAAACTCACTCCCTCCAAACCCCAATATAATCAATCACGACAACAAACTCCCACACAAATAATTACCATTACCATCTTCTTCTTCTTTTTTTATGCTACTAGTATGTGTGCATGCATTTATGAAACCAACCCATTTTACTTCCCTTATTTATTGCTTCAAATCTAACCCTCCAACCATGTCTCCACCCAATTTAATATTCTCTTTCACCCTTTGGAAGTTCAAACAAGAAAGCCAGAAGAAATCAGGATCCGTTGTTCCCACCAGCATACACGTCCATCCACTGGAACCCCATGACATGACCATCACTTTTTTCTAATCTCTTTCTCTCTCAGAGCTACACAACAGTTGGCCTGCTGAATCACTGTCAGACAGAGCTATGATTAAATCATTGGAACAATGCAAAATTATTAACACCCGCTTCTATTCCTATTACATTACATTACAATGCACCATTTTTCTTTCTCCTCCTTCCCTTCTGTACCTACCATTTGCAATTTCCTACTCTCTGTTGGACTAGGGTTAGGGTATTTTAACCAAATTCAACTCCCACCCTCTTCACTTTGTAACTACTGTTCTATTCTTTCTGTCCTACCAAACCAAGGTTATTTTTTTTCAAGGAATAAATAAATTTAAATGTTTGATCATAAGATAAAAACACTTAAAAGATAAGCAAAAATAAATGAAACCTGCTATCATTAAAGTAAGTTCTTTGTCTTATTCAATTTGATGACACATTACAATTTTGCTCTCCATGGTCTTCTTTCAAAACCAAACATAGAATGAGTTACTTACAAACTTGTTTATACGGTTTTTAATTAGAGTAAAAACTAAACATTAACAATACTTAAGTATTAACTACACATCTTAATATTAATATGGTACACTAATTTTAGTGTATGTTGATAGTTGTTCAAATTCTATATGTATATTATATAAATGAAAACAAATAATGCTTTAATAAATATATATATATATATATATATATTCATAAATTTTAAGAATTAATAATATACATAGATAAATTTATATGCATAGTATATGAAATGAGAATATATGGTTTTAAAAATATATATTAAGAATTTCTACCTGTAATACATGTGATTTGTATGATCATGGAGAGGTGAGGAAGAGCGAGAAAAGTATAATATCTTTTTATTTTGATAGAGAGGAACAGTCTCTTGAGATTTTTTAATTTTTTTTACCATCAATGAATAAATTTAATAAAAGGTGAGATATTTGAGAGATGTCTTAACTCTTATTCATAAAAGTTTATTATGAGATACCAATCCTATTTGTATCCTAACGCACCAATCCTACTTGTATTCTGACACACCAATCCTACCTTACAAGTATCAGAACTTCAGTACACAATAGCTGTAATACATATCTATCTTAAATTACATATCACTAACTACCCACATCTTTAATAATTGTAATGTGTCCATAGTAAATAAATGTTAACAACTTTAATAGACAATGAATGCAATACTAAAAGACAATTACAATAACACCCCTGTTACAGCTAATCAAAGTTTATGATATTCACCCCTCTCTACTACAATAGTATTTTCAACTCATGACTTAGTCACACATATATACTTATGTATTAAGTCCATGTATAAATTACAAAATAAAAAATATTGGTCTTGCAATAGATTATCAATACAAAATAATCCAATCAATTGACACAAAGTTGAATTAAAATACCAATCTGAATATGAGAAATCCAATTTTGAATATTTATCAGTGATCAAATCTCAAACCTTAATTTAAGCTACTGTGAATATCTCAAATACATCTATCACATCACCTTAAAAACGATATTATCACTCATATCCAAATACTGGCTATTATAATAAAATTCTATTTCTTACCTATACAATTTCAATACTTCAAAGTGTTCAAAATAATAGTCTATCTTGCAAATTGTAATATATATTGCTTTATTTTCATTTTCACTCTAGTAGTAAATAAATGTATTTCTATCTCTTATAACTCTTTACTTTTATCCTATCCTGCTTATAATGTAAGAGGCCAACTAATCTTTTATTAATTTATATTAATTCAAACTTCAAACTTATTTCAATAATCTAAATAAAATAAAGTCAATTTAGATTAATGGTTTAATGATATTGAACTAAGTGAATGTCTTCCCATAAAAAAGCTAAAAACATTAAATATATGTTGGTTACAAAGGATAAAATAAACAAATAAAAAAAAGTAACTAGCTTGCTTCCACCAACAGCTACTAGTCTCTCTACATGATCTATAAACAATTATCTTCCAATTCCCCCTTTCAAGTGTAGATTATTCTTGTAAGAAGAATGGAAGAGTAATATCAAAATTACCTTCATACTCACCTTTAATCAAAATTACAGTTTATTTTGGTAATCCTCACATGTGTCATATGTACTAATCAAAATCTGTATTTTTACTAGAAAAATTATATTTAAGTTACATGAATATAGAGATTAATATAAATTGCTAAAACAAAACTTATCTCTTACAAGAGAACATTATTAAAATACAAGCAATGTATTGATTTATTTTATGCTTTATAAATAGAGAGATTTTTTTTTCCAATAGTACATTTTGAAAAATATTTCTCTATTAGAATGTATTCAATTTATTTCTGAAGCAACACTTTTTATTCCTTATGATGAGAATTCAGTTTCTGGTTAGCCAAAATTTCACCTTTATTTTGATTTATCTCACCGAAATTGAGTTCTCAGAAGCCAAATACCAAGTGTATTTTTTTGTAGGCGTAGTGGGGATTGGTAGTGTTGTTCCATCTCCAAGGACAATAATCATATCAGATACTATGAGAGATCAAATTCTAGGAAGTTTTTTTCGTTATATTTTATATATATACAATGAGAAGAGTTTCTCCATACGAAATAAAAGTGAGAATTTAACTTCCGAAAGATTAAATTTCCACATGAACAACCAAGAATGCTAGTTAGTCAAATAATCTAAAATAAGTCTACTTAAAAGTTTTTTTTTAAAGAGTATTATTGGGGGAAATTTTCTTCCTCTCTCTATATATAAATTGGTCCTCTTAATTATCTAAAAATTTATACGGAAACAACTTAACCTAGTTTTTTAAATGGACTTATTTTTTAGTTTCACTCCGTCTTATATTTCGTCAACAAGTTAAAGGGTGAATTTAGTCAACTTTTTTAAAGATAAACAAATTAAAATAAAACAAATATCAATATATATTTTTAAAATTTAAACTATATTATTAAATTTAATTTTTTAATATGATGAGTTAGTATATAAATAAATACATATCATAGGAAATATATATATATTTTTAAAATTGATATTACTTTTTTCAAATATAATTTTTATTTTATAAAACTGATAAATCCAACTTAAATTCATTTAGGCTAAAGTCAAACTGATCCAACTAAAATTATCAGATTTAATATAAGTCATTTCTTTTAAACTTGGTATAATCTATTTTTAAGGAATTTTCAACCTTAGAAACGATTCTGTTTTAACACACACACACACACATATATATATATATATATATATATATATATATATATATATATATATATATATATATATATATATATATAATGAATTAAAAATTATTACTTTGATATTAATATGGTACACTAATTTTAGTATATTTTCATAGCTGTTCAAATTCTAGATGTGTATTATATAAATGAAAACTAATAATACTTTCATCTATATATTCATAATTTTTAAGTATTAATAATATACATTAATAAATTTATATGCATAGTATATGGAATGAGAAGATATGACTTTAAAAACATAGATTAAGAATTTCTACTGTAAGATTTGTTTGATTAGGGAGAGGGGAAGGAAGAAGGAGAAAAATAAAATATCCTTTTGTTTAGACAGAGAGAAAGAGTTTTTTGAGATTTTTATTTTTATTTTTTTTATTAATAATAAACAAATTTAATAAATGTGAGACATTTGAAAGATATCCTAACTCTTATATATAAAAGTTTATCATAAAACACCTATCCTATCTCACTAATACCAGAACTTAAATATACAACAATATTAATATAAATCTTAAATTACATAACACTAATCATCAATATATATAATAATTGTGTTTATAATAAATAAATTTTAACAACTTTAAGTGATAATAATGTAAGATTTAAAGACAATGATAATAACACTCATATTACAATTAATCATGTTATAAAGTTTATGATATTAATCCCTGTTAAAATAGTACTTTATAAAATATTTGACTAATAATTGATAGTCTTAACTATCTAAAATTTTGTATGAAAGTAATTTAACTTAGTTTTCAAATAAACGGTTATTTTTTTAGTTTGACTTAGTCTTATAAAGGGTGATTTTAGCCATCTTTCTTAAAAAAAATAAAAACTAAAATCGAATATGTGTTTTTAAATTTTAAATTACATTATTAAATTTAAATTGTAAATATAGTGATTTACTATAACTTATAATAAATATATTTTTAAAAATTACTATTACTTTTTTAAATATTATTTTCATTTTATAAAACAGATAAATTCAACTTAAATTCATTTAGGCTACGAGTCAAACTGATCCAACTAAAATGATCAGATTTAATGTAGGTCATATATTTTTTAAGGATTTTTCAACTTAAAAGTCATTTTATTTAACACACACACACACATATATATATATATATATATATATATATATATATATATAATGAATTTAAAATTATTACTTTCAAAAGTTGTTTTTTATAATAATAATGGATGAACGAGGGAGAAAAGAAGAAAGTCACTGAACACATGACAGAAAAGATATATAAATTTTAGAAGTTGGTAAAAATATTTTTGAAATTGACTTGAGGTGATGCAGAAGAAACAACTCTGTAATCCACTTTGAGTTTAACCTTTCAGAAAGGTACATGCGCCTTGCTCCCTGCTCTCTGTACAGGGTAAGTGTCAACTTTTATACTTCTTTCTTTCTTTTCTTTCCTGTATTGAAAGCCATTCTCAAGGGGTGGTGGAACTGTGGGGACTAAATTTTAAGGTATAAAAGTTACCATGGCACAAACGAAAAGGGAGAAAAAGGATGCTTGTCTTTTATCTCATCTTTTGCAGCATCAAAATTTCACTTTTAGGTCACAAAAGATTAATAATGGGATTATTCTAAAGTACTACTCATTGGGCTACTAAATATGCAGATTGGGTTTATTAGTGGTCAAATTGAATATCAAACAAAGATTAAGCACACTCAAAACTAGGGAGTTACAATAATCCACTCAATTTTCAGAACTCGATGCATAGGAATCCACTATTGTTCATGATTATGAGCCATTGTTGTCCAAGTGGAGTATCTCTTGCCCAAATCCTAAACAAGATGCTATCGTGTTCTTCCTTTTATACATAAAAAGTTTTTGGGCAATGATATGTCATGTTGTGCCTATTGAAATAGTACTACTTTTGGGCCAATCACTTTGTCCAAACAATGGCCCAAAGACAGTAGATGCATCTACAACTGGGAGGTTTGTGGACCCCTCACTTTAAAGGATAGTTAGCCTCAAGATAGGTTTGGGTTGCTTTTGTTAGATGATGCATAGTTTACTTGCAAGAAATTTAAGGTTAAGATTTGCAAAATAGATTAACTTTCTTATAAATATTTATAGAAAACAGATAATTAACCCTTTTATAGGTTTAAATTTGTTTAAATATAAATTAAAAATTAAATTTAATAAGATAAAGTCTTCTATAAATTAATTTATGTGTGTTCTACCCAAAAGATTGCAACATTTAATATTAGTGTTTGACATTTTTTAAGATCTATAACTTCTACTTAGAATTTATTGATTTTGGGCGTCTTGACAATGATTCAATTCAATATTTAATTAACATATAATAGTAAACAAGGATTTACTTATTTATGGATAAATTAAAGAAACCAGATTATGCATTATTTTCTTGTGTAAGGAGTCTTATATTTTTATTCTTTTTAATGAAACTATTGTATGTTTATTATTTTTCAATGAACTCGAGAGAGAGACTATCAGTCACCAATTTTTTTTAATATGATATGTAAACAAATTTTAACTCATATTCTTTTTTTTTATTATTATTTTACTCTTTTGTTAGTACTTACTAATATGATAAGTACTTCCGTACTCAGCACTGTGGCTGGGGGAATAGTAGGCTTAGGTAGGTCCCTAATTGTGGGAGGCTCTGATGTAAGGTTTTGTTAAGTATATAGTGTTAACTGTAATTTTCCTTGACAAGACTAGAAAGTGGATCTTTAATCAAACACCTATTTTTTTCCAATTACTTTCTAATTTGTTTTTATAGTTCTATCAGCTAGATTCTGCTATGTAATTTAATTGTCCTACTTTTGACATATACTCTGATACAACACAACTTTTACATACTTTTTGTTTGATAGAGAACCAAAAAGTAATGAAAACCAAAAACAAAAGTAGGACAATCTCAATATGAAAACCAAAAACAAGGGGCATTCCGAGAATCGAACTCGGGACCTCTCGCACCCAAAGCGAGAATCATACCACTAGACCAAATGCCCACAGCTGAATTATTCTGTTAATAAGATTAAAATTCCTTTCAATATTTTGTTTGGGCTTTGCTTTTCGGTCTGAGTTAGCTTATCCACATTAACAGCCACGGTCCTTTTTCAACTGTTTTACTTTGGGTTTTTCCCTTGTAGGAGTGCTTTTTCCTGCAGTTTCAAATTATCTTCCTGCACCTCCATTCTAAATGTAAAGACTATTTTACCCTTAAAATTAAATTTTTAACCTCACCCCACCCTTCACCCAAATTGTATCTTGCACCTTGTTTTTGTGGTAGCAAAATTTTTCTTGAAGAACGTTGGTTAAGGAAGTGAAGACTGGATTATTATGCACCTCCATTTGTAATTGAAGCAAAGATAAACTTTATTATAATATGATTTGTATTGTTTTATATGATTGATTTGTCATATTAGACTACAGTAAAGAGTCGCGAATGAGAATGCGATTTTTATGATTTTAGTATTTTGAATATTGGAAAGGAAAACATTTTAAAAAAGACTTTTGGATTGCAGAATCAAGAAGCTTAATTTTAATAAAAGAATTTCGTAAAATTTAACCTTTTGATTGTACAATCCGAAACCATTTTTATTAAAAGCATATTTTCAAATTATCCAATCCAACTATCATTTTCTTAAACATAAAACTTTTAGATTAGAGATATATATTTTAATTCAAAAGCAATTATTCAAAACTTTAAACTTTCATACGGTAAAATCCAGAACTCATTACAAATTTATTTGACTTACAAATTTTACAATCTAAACAGTAATTCCTTTACCGAATTGTAAAATCCATAAACTAAAAAAATTTATAATAACTTTCGAATTCTACCCTTTAAATACTTTAAAAAATTTCATCGTTATTTTTGAATTTTACAAACCGGAAAAAGAAAAAAAAAAAAATTTATCTCTTCCATGACCAGATTGACACCACCACCACATAGTTGTGGTCAGCCTAGAACCACTCCACAAAGGCTGCTCCAACTCCAACACCTCTCATCAACTGCCACCTTGGACGGTGGCTTGAACAGCCGCAAACTATATCCTTTAAACATTTCAAAACTTTCAGAGCACCCGTACTAAACTTAAAAAGTTATTTTATTGCAACGTATGGACATTTTTGTCTTTTTACAGAATGAATGTTAAAATTACAAAAGTAAGGAAGTATATGAAGAAGCACTCCCACTGTAGATGTATTTTTGGGTAGTATGTAGGTAATTCAGGGTACAATTTTTGCATTAGCAGTCCTACATATTTGCGTTATTCAAATATGATATTTTTTAAAACTTGAAATTGAAAGTGATGCATGTATTTTTTCAATCGCATTTGTCATATATTTTTATTTTCAAGTGTATTATATATACATATATAGTTATATCAGATGAGATTTTTTTCACTTTTTATTTATACATATTTTTTTTTACCTTTTTTTTATATTTTTACTTGTTTTTTTTATCAACCAAATTTTAATTTTCCACAATCTAAAATAAAGTACCCGTAATGAGTAATGGTGAAAAAAAAAGATATTTTCTTATAATTATAAGAATTAATAAAAAAGTAGATTATTTTTATAACTATTCTGTGTATATATTTTATTACAATTTTATTCTTTCTGTCTAGGTAATGTTTTTTTTTTATTGTGATAATAGTTATATCAAATTTTGTTAGTTATGCATTTTATTTTTTTATCTTAAAAAAGTAGACAAATAGATTTGTTTCCACTAAAATATAAAAAGAATTATTCTCATCATATAAGGTAAAATTTTTAAAAATGGGTTTAAAATGACATTTGATGTTAATAGTTTTATAAAAAAAATTGATTCCTATAAAATTTAAGTATAAATTTAATATTATGGAAAGTAAAAAATTAAATGACTTTTTTTTTTTCTAATAGTAACATAACATTTAGTTGTTTAAAAAATATTAACTGTGATAGTAATGCCAACTACTTTTTTTGTATAAAACATTAATAGTAAAATTAATTTTAAATATGTTATTGTAATGTTAGCATGTTTTTCAACCTAAAATTGTTTATGTATTAAAAATCAGAAAATCAACCCTGCAATTAAAAGTTTACATGAAAGCTAATTTAAACTTATAAACTACAATGATACACTAAAAATATAAGTAATACTGTAAGAGATAGTGTATTTTAACTAATTTTTAATTTTGATAATGCGTAATTAATTTTATGACTGGAACTTATCATATTTCTAATGATACAAAGTCCTTACTAATGATGTAGACACACAGGGAACACAATTTATGCACATAAATCAAATTATTATATACTTCACAATAATATTTTGAATTTTATTAAAAAACAAAACTTATCTGCTCCAATTTCAGTGGATAAGGTTGTGGAGCTTCTTCTATTACCTCCCTTAATTATCAGATACTTAAATAGGTATTTATATACTTCTTAAATGCACCCCTATGAAAATTGATATTTTTCAATATGCTGAGTATCAAATGTTTAATTAATATATTAATTTAGTTATAACAATTATTCCAGAATATGTGTAAATATATTTATCAATATGAAAATATTTGTCTCATATATCATGGTTAATTTAAGAGTAATAAAGTTGTTTTTATAATTAAATTAATATAATTATTATTAAATATTTATATGAAATTTAACAAAATCAGTTTTAGATATATTAAAATTTGTTTAACTCGTTAATCAAGTAATTAGTTAAATTGACAAAAGAAAATATTGATATTGTATTGAGAGTGGAAAGTGATAGACCACGCAGTGTAGCTCACGGATGGACGGCTGAAATATTGTTAAATTAAATGGATAAGATATTAACATCACTCCCAAACACACCAGCAACCTTCACTCAGAGGATAAATTCTGGATGGACATTCTAAGACACCAACTTTTGAAAAAAAATAAAAATAAACTGTTTTTAGTATCAAAATTTAAAATTATCCAATGTTTTTGTCTTGGGAATACAATTCCCTACATTATGTTCTCTGTTTGTGGGACTTTGGTCCAAAATTGTTATGTTGAATAAATATTGATGAATACGCCCCTCTTAATTAGTTAATTAATTCTATACAGAATTCATGTTACCAATGTTATGTTGATAACTTAATTTTAATAGGCTGATACACTGGAGATGAAAGAAAGTATGGTCTTATATCTATATTTTAGATTTTATGAAAGAATATTATACAATTTTTTTTTAAAATCTAAGAAATAAAAGAAAGTTTTTTTTTTTTCAAAAAAATATCATAATTTTAAATGTATTAAATATTAGTTTTTATTAATTTATTAAGAATTATACAGATGAGATGTCATATTTTGAATATTTTGGTAAGAAAACAAATGCGTGTATTGAATTATCAGCAAACTAAGGTACAAATTACTAATTACACTATTATTGGTACTATTAAATACTAAAAATAATTTTAAAATTTATATTAATTTATATTTATATATTTTATAATAAAATAAATTTTATTTTAAAATTTAAAGTTGAATAAAACGAATCAAATATAATTTATCAAATATAATTTGTTCATCTAAGGAGAAAATAATTATTATATATCTAGTACTATTATTAGTATTATTAAATATAACATTCAAATAAAATATTTATATTAATTTAATTTTATATTTTTAAAATAAAATTAATTTTATTTTAAAATTCAATGGAATGCATCATATACTAATATGAGATTGACTCGTTCATTACAAACATACTTTCACTTTCTTCAAGCTAACTATTTTTTCTGTTGTAATACATAATATAATTCTCATAAGTAACAAAGTATAAATATAATTTGTATATACCAAACAAGAGAATATACCATTATATATATATATATATATATATATATATATATATATATATATATATTATATATAAAAATAATTTATATTGTTTTTTTTTTTATATATTTTAAAATAAATTTAAAAATATAAAATTTTTATTTAAT
>Ga0099824_1000920_pt1 | contig 38992 bp, 15 predicted proteins | sample SiratrowhiteBW_FD_76837 | JGI IMG/M metagenome (GOLD analysis project Ga0099824, IMG submission 76837) | Root nodule microbial communities of legume samples collected from California, USA - Siratro white BW | ecosystem: Host-associated > Plants > Roots > Nodule | place: USA: California... | reverse complement strand
TGTTTATTTAATTTTATGTAATATATATAGATATAAAATATATTTATAAAATTTTATTTTATAAAATATTAAATATATATATATATATATATATATATATATATATATATATATATATATATATATATATATATATATATAGTTAAGTATACCCTAAACTAGAAACTAAAATCATTTTACGAAATTTCAGAATTTTAGGAATTATCTCTTAATCTTCTTTTCTCCCAATTTTCATTTTTGACTCTTCTCCTCTCTCTCTCCTTGAAATTGAAATTCATTCGATGTTTTTCATTCACGGGGAACTAAATCTTGCTGATCTATCCACGGAATCAAGATAAAAAAAATAAGTTACATTGAGTTATACATCGATTGTCTAATTTTATGATTTTTTTTAATCTCTAATTTCGGGTTTACTCTTTGTGATATCAAATTGCATTTCTGAATTTTGATTGACATCTAAATACAAATTGAATTGAACTATGATGTGATTTAATTCATATAATCGGTTTAGTTGATTAATTAAATCGATTAATTGTTCATACTTTAAACTAAATCTTTAAATAATTATAACAAGAGGATCGCGTAATTTTTGAATATGTAGATTGATTTATTTTAATCTTCTTAATGTTAATTTTTCATCTTTATTACTTTTTTGCATTTGCATTTAACAATTTTACATTTCTAAACCCTTAAATTATTAACTTTTATAAAAATAATATTAAAATTTGAATATAGCAAACATGTATCTTTGAGAATTCATCTTAAGTTACATACTGATATTTTCATATCTAACTTACCTACGAATATTTATGTACGTAAATTAGGTAAATTATATACGGAAATTTTTGTATGCAAATTACATAGAGAAAAATTTTATATTTTTTATACAATTTATATACTCCACATTTATATATAGATTCTTTTTATGTAATTTGTCGAAAATGATATTTTATATACGGATTTTGAATATTACATAAGAACTTCGTCTGTACGTAATATGTATTTTTTTTAATATTTTACGTTACAAAATTTAGATAAACTAAATATTTTTAATTGTAATTACAACATTGTAAATCAATGAGTAAAACACTTTTTTTTATTAGATGACCCAAATTTTAATTTAGATTATTTTTTAGTCCTGTATTTCTTTTCATATCAACCTTCCTTTTTTTTTCCTCTTTCCAAAATTTCAACTATCTTTATTTTGTTTTTCTCTTTTTTAAAATTTAAAATTAAAAAACAATTACTTCAAAAATAATTCTAAAAATAACACATAAAAGAAAATAGGTTTCATTTGTAAATTTCATTGCCCTGTATAAAATTGATTGATAGTTTCTCTTAATATGTTTTTTATTTTAAAAAAATATTGTTTGATTTAAATATTGATTGGATCTAATGTTAATTATTTTGCACCCGCTTTTTTTTATTAAATATATTTAAACATTTTCTAAGTCTTAAAGCCTACAAACGAAATCTCGAATATCAGTAATTGTGAATTTCACCAATTTTGTTTCAACTCTATAAATTAATTTCTGCTTACCTCGCAAGAATAATTAGAGTTTATAACCATCAAGCGACACTTATGGAATTAAATATGAATTCAAGTGAGTATAATGGAGTATAGAATAATACTATTTAATTAAAAAGAGCAAATCAACTTGAGAAGTATATATAGTTATATAAAAAAAATTACTGTTATTTTTGAAGAAAAATAACTAAAAAATATAACATCAATTTCTATACCATAATCCACATAATAAGTGCAGTTATTATTTTAATTTAAATAGAAAATATTAGTTAATATGTCAGTTATAGAAATAAATATCATGAAAAATGGATACTAAATATGTCTCATAACACCAAAATGACAAACATAAAGTGCTGGCCACGCTATATACTGTATATATTATTTATTATTAAATTATGTTATTTTGTGATAAAAGTTACTCTTTAGTATAAAAAATACGTATATCTAATGAATGATGTTTCATAGCATAGAAATTCAAATTTCTTATATCATTATATGATATATATTTGAACAATAATAATTGTTTTAATTTTAATGATTTATATTTTAATTATTGGTTAATAATATCCAAGAGAGAGTGGTAAATTATATTCTATAAATTTATCAATCAATAATGAAAATATTATATTAATTGTGAACTAAAGATATAATTAGATTACAGATATTTAAATGTGACTACAATAAAATTAAATAAGTGATGGATGAGATTTTGGCTAATTATTGATAAGTTACCCGCTAAAGAAGTCCTTATTATATGTCAGGAGATCGCAAATTATTATATATCTTATCCGGCAATTTATTCACTCACTCTCACAAAATAAATTATCGGAAAATTATTAGGCAATTTATGATAGTCAAATGAAGCGAATTTAAATTAGTAGCTAAATTTCGTCTTCTTGAGCTTATAAGAAATTAAGGAGGCAGTGTTATACAACGTGCACATGCCTAATGATTAGATTAGTGATGTGTAAATCCTATTTAATCATGTATTTGCATGTGCATGTTAGTTCTACGTAATATAATTAAACATGGCAATGATTGGATCTAATCCAAAACCTAGTCATCAACGTGGTTCCCTCTTTACCTTTGACCTTTTATGGGGTTGCATTGTATGATATGATTCATGCTTTACGTGTTAATTAAATTTAAATTATAATTAACTGCTAATTTCCAAAATCTAATGTCTTCATCCTGGGAACAGGATAAAAAAAAAAAAGGTGTGAATGATAGCTCTTGTGGGTCCTGTGTAAGAAAACTAGGTCAACTTAACGTGACGGCAAGGTTATCTTAATCTAAATCGATGCTCCTATAATTTATGTTCTTAGCACCCAGTGTGAGTTATGCTTGGAATATATATAGTTACAGAGAATAAAAATATATTTTTCTTAATTAATAATGCATGATATCCAACAATAGTAAAAGAAAATTGTATTTCATTTCTAAAATTGGTTGCTAGTTGGGTTATTCTGGTTTTTATTTAGATTAGAGATTCTAGAATTAAATTAAGTGTCTAGTTAAAAGTTAGTCATTAGTGATTTGATTTTAAAGCCGTCACTATTTAGTTACTATATTCTTTTGGCACCGGTTGCTATATGTATGACCCACAATGTTTGCAATTTTTATTTTCTCAACAAAAAGTGTTAAAATTTTGGTTGCAAATTACGTTGTGGTATGTAAATTTAATTTGATTGTGAGCACTTGTCATGACACTATTGTTAATAATTACTTTATTTTTTTAAAATAAATTTATATATTCTAATAATTATAAAATAAATATATATTATTATATAATTTTATAAACAAAATAATTTTTAATTTTTAATGACATCCATAATATTTATTAATATATATATATATAATATATAATTAAACAAATTAAATAAAAAAATTCACAAATAAAGAACTTAGATAAATTAAATAATAAATTAAAAAGCTAAAAATAAATAAATAGAAGCTAATATAATTATCATGATCATCAACATTATCATTACATCATTTCCATTAGTGCTCAAAGGACGAGATTATCACTAAAAGTTCAATTTAAAAGTGTTGTAATATATAGTGCATTTCGTGATCATGTTATACATGTTTTTTCAATATTTTTCATTAGCTTTCTTTCAACAATCCTAATTGCATTTCTTCCATCATCTTTGTAGTGACTAAAGAAGGAGAATTTTCATAATGGTGAAATTCCAGAGGAATATTCAGTAAAAAAAAATAATTTTTATAACGAGTAAATCGTGTTTAGATAACACGGTTTTATCAAGAGAACAAATTATGATTTTGTTTCACGGTTTTAGTTTTTAATAAATGAAATCGACAAAACAAAGCATGAGCTTAGTGTTGAAAGTGTGTTTGCTTATTACTATTTCCATATTAACATTAAAATTGTGGATTTGAAGCAGGATTTCAATATATTTATTAGCTGATATTTGTAAGAAAAAAATTGATAATTTATAATGAATTAAAATTCTGATTTAATGCCAACACTAGATTATTTTTGCACTTTTATAATAGACTTATAGTTACATATAATAATTAAAATAATTAAAAATGATTGAATTGAATATATTTTTTTTAAATTAAGTCTCATTGAAGTTAATGGTTACGAAGTTGGATGAAATATGTGATCCAACTTCATCAATGTTAATTAATTTTTAAAAAAATATGGCAAAATTTGATTCATTTCAATCATTTTTTAATTATTTTAATTATTATATGTAATTGTAATTGTGTTATAAATGTGTAAAAAAATATGATATCGAGACACTAAATCATGACTTTAATTTATTATAAATTATTATTTTTTCTTTTACAAATATATGATAATAAGTGTATTGAGATCGTGCTCAAAACTCACGATGTCAGTGTTAAGATGGAAATAAACGTTAATTAAATTAAGCAAACTGGAGCAAGGGAGATACGATTTCAACATTTGCGCTCAACCTTGTGCTTTACTCTCACCATTTTTAAAACTAAACTTGTGTAAGAGAGACACAATTTCTTCCGCATGATTTACTCATTTGAGAATTAAAATTTCTTTTATCCATATCCTATTGAATTGCACCATTATAAAATTATTTTTCGTGACTAAAGATGCTTATAAGATAGTAGATTTTATAATAAGTTTAATGAATGAAACCATGACTCAATGCAATCATTTCCTATAAGTTTCTTTTCACATTTTTTGTACCACTGTGAAAACATACTTCATTATCACTAATAGATATAACCCAAGAATATATATATCTTCTCAAAGCGATTACCACTTCATCTCATTTAAACCCTCGTAACATTTTTCCTAAAAAAAATAATGTTATTATTTCTAGAAAAAATTAATATCATAACATTTTGGTGATAAAGGAAAATAAAAATTTATCTTAAAATACAGTTGATAGCAATGTTAAAATAACTAACTTAAAAAAATAACCATATAAATGGCACAATAGATAGGTGACGATTCATGAATGACGTGCATCAACAAAGTAGATGAACTATTTAAAGAAAGAAGCGATGCACAAGAAAAGTAATATTAGGGCTAGAGAAAAAATAAGAATAATATAGAAGACAGAAAAATGATGCCTTATTTCACATGTGACTAAAAAGATCCACATGAAGTCAATTGGCTCAAAACCATGAGACCCAAACTAAATGAAAAATAACAAAAAAGAGGAAAACATAAAAACAATCCAAAACCAAAAAAAAAAAATTAACTTTATCATAACCTCAAAAAATTATGGAGGTTTACTTCTTCTAAATTTAACTAATCCTTGTATTTTAGTTGTTCCTTAGGCCTTTGGATCCTTAAGAATTTAACTAATCCTTGTATTTTAGTTGTTTCTTAGGCCTTTGGATCCTTAAGAATGGAAGGATCGTGTCTCTCATAACTTGTGCTGCTTTTGTCAATTCATTGATCTTCTTAATATTATATGGAATTATACAAGTTAATGTTCATAAATATTTTATGGTAGACTTATTTCACTTGTTTCACATGAATCATTACTCTAGTACCATCTAAGGTGGGGTCTTAAATTACATTGATTTAATAAATTTTATCAATTAATTTTTTTGTTGAATTTATAGATTATAGATCTTTTAAAATAAAACATAACTCTTTAATTTATTAAACATTTTACATTATTTACATACATAAGCATTTTATAAGAGTCTTAACTATAAATATAAACATAATTCTCAGGATTCTGACTCTTTCATTTTTTTAAAAAAATTGATTAGTCTAGAGACATGGTGTACATTGGATTGATATGAGTGGACATGATAGGAATAGTAAAAATAATAGTAATGGGACCTGTCAGAGAGGGTCAAAAGTGTTGATCATTATCTCCTAAAAGTTACTGCATTATTCCGAAAGTCCATACTCCATTGCATACTAAAAATGTAGCTTGTATCATGATAGAAAATTGTCCAATTCATTAGGAGACTATCTATTCATTTGTGGATATACATATGTATTTATTCTATTATTTGCATAAAGAAGAGAAATAAGAGACATAAAGGAAGTGAGAAAATGATCGTAGTCGTTTCACGAGCAAATTAAAAGAATTCCAGTGTTTACCACTTAACGTAGTACTATACCATCTAACATAAAAGAGATGATAGTATAAATAATGAAAAGTTAGAGTTAAATACAAGTCGTCTCCCAACGAATCAAATAGTAAATTCAAACAATCAATATTCAAAAATTATATGCAGTGAAGAAAGTTAGTAATAATAGTAAATTAGGGGGGGTTGGGGATTATTGTACAGAAAATTAAAATACATGATTTAAAAAAAAATAGGTTAATTCTCAAGTTATTTCACAACAAATTCTTCCTTGATTTTTCTTACGATTATTATCCTTCAATTCTCTTCACATAGTTGAACTCAATCAAACAACCGTTAATTAAATTCAGCAAAATCTTATTAGCAAAACAAACGTCTACTAATATATTTAAGATAAATCTAACCTTGTCACCTTGTCTTCAATCGTATACTGATTGAGATGTATATCTTTTATCTCTTAACTAAGTGTATAAGAAATTGATTAAGACTAAACAAATTAACTAAGAACTCTAATTAAAGAAAAAACAATTATTTTCAACAAGCGTTCAAAAATAAATATTTTTTCAAAAATGGATTTCAAAATGACCAACAATATAACACAATTGTTATAGAGAATGTAAACAACAAAATTTTATTAAACAGAAACCTCCAAAGAAGTCTAGCCTTTCATGATGAAGGCACAATAATTACAAAAGAAAATAAATCTAGAGTTTATGTTAGCAATGTGTATCTTTCATGCATTCTCCAACCTTTATTTATAATCTCTCTTTCTTTAAATTAACTCAAATTAATGCTCAGTTATTCTTGCAATTATATGATGTTTCCTTAGGCGTCAAAGAATAGTTTTGTAAATATCTTCTATGTAGTAAAGCTGTAAATCTTCTTTCTCTCAATTTCTTTTAGATATTTTATTTTCAAATTATGTTTCAGACCACAACTCATGATAATTGAATATGTTACAAAAATTAGTGTAAAATATTTAAAGGAGATTTGCTTTAAATCAAGTAAGAATTTCAGAGGATCATCTTTATAAAAAATTTGTAATAATATTTTTGCAAAAGATTGATTAGATTCGAAACTCATAAAATCTATACAAATAATTAAAAACAAGAAAAGTAAAAGAATATGTTTAAAATCTAAATTAATCAATGATCTCAATTAAGGTCCAAATAATCTTAATTGAACAAATCTTATTTAAAACAATGAATTTATTCTTAATTATAATATAAAAAATCAATATTAAACACTATAAGTGTAAATAAAAACATACTCATCAGAAACTATAAAAATAAATTAAATAATATGAAACTAAATATCATATTTATAATTTTTTTATTTTAGGTTGACAAGTGTAAATTATTTTTACAGTCACACGTTGAGATAAATGAAATTCACCACCTTTCTTGTTTTGTACAAATTTCTCCTTCTCATTTAAATATCCAAAATCAAATCTTAAACTATAAATTAATTTAAACTTGAATCAACATATTATTAATTCTACTTTTCTTAGTTTACACAATTTAAATGAACATATTTTTCTCTTATCATTCATGAATTATTTTAAAAAATGCAAGTTATTATTATTTTAACTTTTTTTATTATATTTACATTTGATAAATAATATCTAGAGATATTATATTAAACCATTATAATTATAAAAAGTGCATAATAATGTAACAAGATGAGATTAGAGATACCTTATACAATAAAATATATGAGATAAGTAAGTAAAATAATATAAACACCGGAAATGTTTCTCTCTCCTTATCTTTGTAGTTATTGAGAATGTATGGATCCAGAGTCTTTAAATCCTTTTACTTTATTTTTGTTTTCTCTTTCTCTTTTTTTACTACGCGCTTTCTTCTTTCACTAATTTAGATTTACCGATACTAGTATTTATAGGAGGAACCCTATGATAGTTACCTTGTTCGATTTCAATTAATTTTTTTAGGACGCAATCTGGTTTCAATTTGTCCTACATAGAATATATATTTAAAGAAGGGTGCAGAAAAGATAAGGCCTGCCTCCGCGCAATCTTATCTCATTTTTTTAAATATATATATATTAATATGTATTGTATTTTATTATTATTATTATTATTATTTTTAGGTCTTATATTAAAATAACAAAACATTTATATTATTCATACATAACATAATTATAATACATAATATCTGAAAAATATTATATTATAATTTTTTATATGTTACCGTTAACAAGTTTATGCGTTACATACTTAACATCTTAAAATAAGTGATATCAAATAATATACTTAAAATAATTAATATTATTTGGAGGATCGACTTCTAAGTAACGAGAATTACACCAATTATTTGATAAATTAATAATATTTAGTCAGTTAAACACCACAACCAACTCCAAAATTTTTTTGGAATTATGAGCTAAATTTCTCTAAGGATGGAATGCAACTCAACTTGAAGAATTAAAAAAATACTCTAAACAATAAGTATAAACACATAAGAAAATTATTTTTTCATCTCTCATAACACCAAATCATGTGCTATCTTATAAGTACAAAAGTATGATACATTACAATAAAAATTCATCCAATCCTTCAGATAGGATCTTTTCGCATTTTTTATTGAACAACCACAAATATTTGAATGAAGACTCTAATCATAAATACAACAATAATTAATCTTATTATGTATATTGAACTAATATCTTTTAAGTACAATAACAAAAGAATACAAACTTTCTTAAAAATATATCACTAAAAAAAACTATGTACAAAAACTCCCTACATCATCACACCAAGCCTAAGTATAATAACCAATACAACAAATTATCAAATAAGTGTGAATGATATTATCTTGATAACTACTCATTTCTGGCCAAGTTAGGAAAAAAAAATAGAAAAGAGGAAAAACCTCTTTTATTGAGTTTTTGATATAACTTATTCCAAGAAGAGTAAAGAGTACATAAAGACTTATAATTAGATAAAACATGTTAGTACCTTGATATCTCTTTATTCTCATTCATGTGATTTGTAAAATATAGTAAAAAAATCCTTATTTAACATTCAAAAATTGAGTTAATAAATTATTATTCTCGTTAGAATTTAAAAATGATGAACCAAAGTATTCTTCTATTCAAAGTCATAATTAATTATTTGTGTAAAATGTTTACAAAAACCTCATATAAATCCATTATATAGTGTATAGAATATTGATTATTTACTTGTAATAATCAATTCTGATTATAAACACAGAATAACAAATTATACGCAAATTCAAAATCTTTCTTAAAAAATAAGGTTCTCAAGATAATTAATTAATATATTCTTTAAGCAATTTTTTTTTTAATTTCTTTCTGAAAGACTTAAAATAAATACAAGCATTCAAGACCAAGCAAACTGTTAAGCACCATCTCCTTAATATATGTCTAAACTAATACATAAAAACAAGCAAACAAATATAAAAACAATTAATACCCCTCATAGTACATTGTTCAAAAACATTGGAAAAGTACATTTCCTAACTGAATCAACATTAAAGAAGAAGTCTAGTGTTTACATTTATAATCTGTGTTAAATAATATAATCTACATCCACTGTTGATGATAGTTAACCATTTATTATCCCTCAATATTACTTTTATTGAATATGAAACAAATAATAGATGCATAACACGGGGGAAGAAGAAGAACGACAAAGAAGAATTTAAAGTTACAAACTATAAATAAAAATTAGCAAGTAATTTTTCAATATTAAGTGTTTCATGATTGAGAAATATGATTTGGTTGATGAAATATATATGTAAAATTAAACCAACATTGTTAGAGTGACGTAAACATAAAATAAAATAACCTCTGTTAAATGACACAAATGTGATAGTGAACAAAAATAGAAGAAAAATTAAATAAAAATTTAAGAGTAAAACTGAAATGATTTAAACTTAGAAAAAATTTGCGTATAGTAAAGTATATAATTATATTTATGCGCAATGATTTGTTTTAATATAAGTTAGATTTTTTTTATAAGGTATTGAGTTACATATTTGAGGTAGATAGTACAAAATATTGATGACAAAGTTATCTTGTCAGTCTTGTACTCACTATATATTCAAATTTCACACCACTCATTAAGCTAAGATAATTATATATGATTAATTATGAATTTTATGAGATGGATAGAATTGATTTTAGTAAACTACTTTAAGTAAAATGTGTTGTATAAGTTTAGTGTTTTAAGAAAAAAAATCTAAATAGTTTTACCGTTATTTAATCATAATGTATACAATAATCTAATAATTATCTGAACATTCACACCAACGATAATTTGTGATTAAACGATAAAGGTTTTACACAATCATGTATCAACATTAAATTGACATTTTAAAGATTATGTATAAACTACAAAAAATGCCATATATTTATAAAGTTTATCCCGTTATAGGTTAATAGTGACATGGTGAAGAACCATTGTAAAGTGTAACAAGAAACGAGATTATCCATTACATTAAAAATAAACACAAACACAAACACACGTGCATCAAAGTTTCTTAATTACTTTAATACAATTGAAATATGATTTATGTATAATTATTGTGTGTTTAAGAATAATAAAAAAGTTTAAATTAAAATTAATTCATGATTCTTTTAAATTAAAAGTTTTTGTTTTATTTTCTTAAAAGTAATTGCAAAAACTTAATGAATCCAGCACCATCTCACACAAACGTGTTAGTCTACGCTAGTTGATAAAACGAGAGTCAAGTTGACTTATCATAATTAGAACCAGTTGAAAGTTATGTCCATCAAAAAGTGAACCAGTAGATTGGTCTACCATTTTCTTTATTTCTTTTTACTCTTGTTTAAAATATATTTAAAATTATTAAATTTTTATCAAATTAAGTAATGTTACTAATTAAATAAATTAAAAAGATTATTTATATTAAAACTTAATTAAAACGTAACTGGTAAGTATTTATAATTGAAATCAGTATATTATATATTTAAATAATAGACTAAAAAAGTTACAATTTTTTTTTTAAATTTAATAAATTAATTTTAAGAAATTTTGAGGGATGGGAAAGTGGGTCTTCTAACCTAACCATATTATGTATGTGTGTGCCCTCTTTTTTCTCTCTCCATAGAGTCAAACAAAACTTGTTGTGTTCTAGGAGCTACTACCATAAATTTCACCAAAGCCACCAACCCCACAAATTTCCATTTTGCCATTTCCAAATAACAAAATATAAAATAATAGAAGATGTGAAAACCAAAACACCAAGTAGATTAACTATAATAATTGTTAATACTAAACTAAACATAGTTTCTACCGGGCCATTTTTAAAATGTTAAATAATTAAATATGGTAATTAAAGTATTTTTTTAAAAAAATAAGTTTTTTAAATATTTTATTATTTGTTTGACTTCTAGGATATTAAAAAAAGGTAAGATTGGATGAATTTATTTTAGACAATTAATTATTAGAATGCATGAGATGTTAAAAGTTGAATAAAACCGTTAAACAGAAATTAATGATTTTGTGTTTTATATTTGGATAAAATAATAATATAATTTTTGAAAAAAGGTTATATAAATAGAATTAGGAAAGTGGTATTATATATTATTATAGATAATAATAGTATAGGTGTAATATTCTTATATTATCAAACAATAAAATTATTATCATTAATCAATATACCTGTAAAAGAATTCTAAAATATGAATAACGTTAAATTTTTAGAACATTAAATCTTACTTATTCTAAAATGTCTAAATTAAATCAATGAGAAGTTGTATTAACAAAGGTGACTGTTATTACGACTAAATTTGTTATCATATTTTTTTGTGAAAAAAAACTAAACCATTAAAAAAACTATTAAAGATTTTTTTTATTTCTAACTAAACTTATATATATTTTTAGAACAAATATACCATTAAAAAACTATTCATTTTTTAATTCCAATAACTTAGATCATTAAGTCTTATAAATAAAACAAAAGAATATTTTGTTAACTTTTAGAATTTCAAAATGTACTAAGATGACGTGACATAATGAAAATGTAATTACATTCTTTAAATATGGTAAAAAAAAAAACCTTAATATTCAGAGTAACATGTATGAAAAAATATCTCCTGAAAAAAGTTGAACTAAAATTGTAGTAATTCAGAAAATTAAGTTTTCATTCTTGAGCAGAAAATAGGTATATTTGTGTAAAATCTCATGGTAATTATTATGAAAAGTGAAGAAAGTTATACGACATTAGTATATATAATTGGATAATTCCATTAAAACGTACCAAAATTATTATATACCTTATATTATTATTATTATTATTTTGTATTGATTGATTATCCCCACAATTACATTAAAAGCAGCAAGGCAGAAACCTTAACAAAATTTCCATGATCTGCCCCAATCATTCTTAGTCATAGCCTGCCTTTCTCATCTTCCCCGAAAAGGACCGTCCTCAGAACCCTCCACAACCCACCACCATGGTCGAAACCAGACGCAGCAGCTCCTCCTCTTCCAAGCGCTCTCTCTCTTCCTCCTCACCCCCCAACAACACCAAAAGATCCAAGGTACAATCTTTACTCCCTCTCCCCGCTACCCACCTCTTGCTTTTTTGCCAATTCCCCTTTTGCTCATCTGGGTATTCCATTTTAATCTCAATTGGAGATGGGTCTCTCGTGTTGATCGATTCTCTGTGCTCACGCAGGTGTCCGAGGATTCCTCATCCACCACTGTGCCCTCCGTCGCTCCGGTCAACGAATCTGGACCAGCCAATGAATCTGCCGAACCGGAGCTGCGGCCGTCTGATCTGCCCGATACGACGTCGATGAAGGCCGTCGATGGGTGTGATGCGATTTCGCCTGATAAATCTCCGTCTACACCCGTTGAGGGGGAGGCTTTGGTGTCCCCTCAGTGTCTAGGTAAGGAAATTAGTACCTTTTTCGCCTGGGTTTCACATCGGGTTGTTGGTTCTCTGCATGCATGGGGTTTTCAGATAGATGAGATTTATGAGTTTGTGGAAATTAAGGTGAAACAGCGGAGAAATCGAAGGGGGCTGGGGTAGTGGCGGCGACTGTGTCTCCGGGTGGTCGGTCGAAGAAACGCCCTACGAAATTGAGCCCCAAGGTTGCGTGGGCCAAGCTCCTTTCACAGTGTTCTCAGGTTTGTTTTTGTTGTTCTTAGTTGGGTTTTTACCATGCTTGCTTGTTTGGGGTTTTGTGCGTCTGAGTAAGTTTGTTTTCAAATCTTGCAAGAGGAATACATAGCAATTTTGATCTTCGAAGTTTTCTTTTGTTAAGAATACTGATTTTGGTGGTTCCGGAGCTGTTGTGTTTGTGTTTGTCTACTCTTGCATGTACGATAGATGCTTAATACTTCTTCACATTCCACACATAGTTTTCAGTCCCAATAGTGGCACAGATTGACTGACATCTAAAATGCTATAGTGGGATAGCTGAAAGCTGAAAACCCCTTAATGCTAGGGAAATAATTTTTACCGCGCTTATGTAGTTGCTAAAACCAGAAACTATGAAGCATTTTTTTAAGCAGTGTTGTCAAATAGCCACTATAGGCTATTTGCCTGCAGAATTGTCAAATACTCTTGCATGCAGAATTTCTTGGATCTGCAATCACAGTACAACTTCTGCTATTTGCCTGCTATGCTCTCTGCTGTATGATATAGCAGATCATTGATTTTCTGCCCTTTTCCGCGATCTGCAATAGTAACAATGGTGGAGTGAGGGAAGCCCACAATTGAAGATTGTAAAACATGGGAAATAATTTATACTGCCATTGTGTAATGTGCTTGAAGATAAAAAATTACTGAAAAACTAGGACGCATATCATAATTAATAACTGTTAAATAGTGTCTGTGGTGGGAAATAATTGGCTTGTTGAATTCCTTGAACCCATGGTTGTTTTGTTATGCTGTGTGTCACTACTGTGGCATGTCTCCTGCATCCTCTTGTCATCTCTAGTGAGTCTCTGGGCAATTGAACTTTATGGTTAATTTTATGCCAATTTTTATGCAATTTTTTTTTTTTTGTTTGCATGCAACTTGATTTTTTATAAATATATAGTTGGTATATATTTCAACCTGTATGTGACTTCTGCTATTTTCCTGTCTGCGATGATATGAGCTATATTTTATAGCTTATTTTTGGCTTTTCTATTTTCTGGTATCCACAATTGATTACACTATAATAATCAAAAGTCAGACGTCCACACAAGTGAGTGACAAAACTCAATGAACATATGTGCAACAAATTCAGAACAGACCTCTCAAATTAAAAGTTAAAATTGGAAATAGAACAAAGAGGCCTGAAATGTGATGTGTGAAATGACGCTTGGCTAGAAACAATGTCATTGCTGTGGATTAGCGAGAAACACTACTGGGCCGAGTGAATGGCAGGAAAGCGAAGAGGTCTTGCCCTACTTGTATTTTTTGGTCTCAACAAATGCAAGCACAAAGGTGCGTTTAGTCTTGAATCATAAACACTGATTTATTGGTGTAATGGAAAAATTACCGGAAGGGTGACTTGAATAGTGGACAAAACAGTGGGTAAATAGGTAATTTTGTCAACATCCATCTCAAGAGCAATGGTTTTCTGGGATAGTATCTGTTCTCTGCGGGCATGACTCTCCCTATTATACTCTGCTACAAGTAGATGGATTGCAGCACAGAACCACTCCTATGACTTACTAATCACTTTATGATTCTGGGCTCTGAAATTATTCAAGTGTACTCATATTTTCTAAACACCTCGTGATGCATCACATTGACTGTTGGGTAACTACTGCCTGAGGTATTTATTGTACTACCCTGAATGATTACACCTATCTCCTGAATTTGTTATTAGTGAAAATTATGTTAGAAACATATATAAACCATGGGGTTACTTGTTGTCCCAGGCACAACTTTACCACAAAGTAAAAGATTCTCCAGTCTCCTCCCCTACACCAAAACAGTTTGAACTGCAGCCCTGCAACTGCACACATTTAATCACAAATTTGTCAAAGAAAGAGGGGAGAGGACTCATTAATTCATTGCTGGAAAATCCAGTTAGGAAACATGCCATATGTTGTCTTAGAGTTTATGGTAAGAATGTGTCTGTAACAGCAGAGAGCTTTCGTGCCCTATGTAATAAGGGTTTTAGCTACAAGGCTCTACCTTGGATTTTGGCCATTGATCTCCATTATGAACATCTTCTACATCTGGAAGCTCATTGTGTCAAGGGTGGTGGAAACTAATACTGATTCCTGATGATTCTGTTATTCACTGTTCTGGAGTCTGGGTGACACCCATATGAGGCAAACCACTCTTATAGTTTTAATTGGCTGCCGCCCGTGGAGGAAGGGAACTTGGACTTGTGGGTTGTACAAGGTGTTTCCCTTTTCGCTCTATGTGCTGCTACACATGCATATGTGCCCCAAGTAAGGAAAAAGAGGGTTGGGAGATGGTATCAAGGAACGGATAAGGAAAATGATCATTGAGGAAAGAAGGAAGGAAATGTGAATAGGAAGAGAAAGATAGTTTAATGGCTACAGAAAAGAAAAAGGTGAAGATGCTATTACTTTAACGTATCTATATCCTACTTCTCTTCCAGTTCAAACTGACAACCACCTTTGACAAGAACGATCTGGAGGAAGAAGGGGGCACCGATAGTGATAGACCTGTGGGGGAGTGTGCTGTGAATGTGTTGAGCTGGAAGCCAGTGTCAATGCACTGGCGCTGGCTGAACATGCACAGGTTCTGGTGTGGTTTGAAACAGTGGTAGGTGGCAGCAATTGAAAGGGTGGGGGGTTTGACATTGGAGGTGCTGCTATCTAGTAGGGAGTGGAGGGAGGGAAGTAAGTTTGCAGATTGAGAAGGACATGAGGGGGTGTTGTTTCGCGAGATTCAGGTGAAGGAAGCAGTGATACTGTTTTAACTGCCTGTGGGGCAGAGATGACGAGGTGGTGACTGCACAAAGCGTTTTGCAAGATTTAGAATAGAGATACAAATAATTTAAAAGGAAGTTTAATCTCTCAAACAAGAGGGGAGTTTGTCATAATAAGCAATAATGTCATGGGAGGTTTGTTTAAGTAGCGCTAAGTTAAGATTGAAATGAAACGTCTTAGTTGTCCAGGGCTCTTTCTTATTTGATAGTAAGAGCTAATTAATTGACTTACTCTGTTTGACATAATTTTGCATAGTCTTAAATTATGACAATCCATGCAGAATAAGAAAATTAGTTGGATGTGATTAATAACAAAACAAATCAGTCTTGACATAATTTTGGGGTTGAATCTATTAACTTTGGGATATTTGAGTCTTTTGTGCATTACCGAAAGAGAAGATTTTGTTTTATACTGTATCTTTCAAATTGTATTTGGTAGATATGTAATAACTGGACACTGGTTCTATTGTAATTATATATTCAGTTTATAAGGTGTCTCTTTAACAGTGCAGAAGAGATTTGGAGTGGTTTGGTGAAAACAAATATTGCATTTGATTTTGTTTGAAAAATATCGTTGATGGGTAGTATTCACGTATATTTCGAGGTTTGTTCTATTTGCTCTTGGATTAAAATGGGGAGGGGGTACTATGAGCTGGTTTGTGTTTGTGATGTTAAAGATTCCTTTTTTGTTGTACTATTATATATTTGGAATTAATCTTTTTGTTATTCATCCTTTTCCAGAATCCTCATGTGTCCATAAGTGATCTTGTCTTCACTGTCGGTCAAGGTCGTAATTGTAATTTATGGCTTAAAGATCCCACTGTTGGTAATATGTTGTGCAAGTTGAGCCACATAGAGGTAGAGTTTCCTCTTGTCTTTCAAAACTTGAAATGATCAAATGAATAGCTAATGGGCCATCTGCTTTCCAGCTTTATCATGACAAAATAATCATTTCTCAAACAAAAAAATAACCTATTTTAGATGTTTGATTAAAGATATTAATGAAATGAACTAGTTTTGTTTGGGATGCTTCACAAAATTATTCACTCTGAAGAAAAGTACTGTTTAGCATTTCCGTGGATTTTTAAGATTACTGACCACGGTTGTTGTTGGACTCTGCACAGCGCGGAGGCTCGTCTGTTGCATTACTTGAAATCACAGGGGGCAAAGGTTCTATTCTAGTTAATGGCAGAACTCATCGAAAGAATACCCGTTTGATTTTAAGTGGAGGAGATGAGGTGGTCTTTGGTTCTTCGGGCAAACATGCTTATGTATCCTTTACATATGGTTCTATTAGAAGAGTTTATCTATTTTTCATCTACCTCCTGTTGCTCCTTTCTTTCTTTGCATGCTTATGTGATCACTTACATTGTACATGGATATCAGTTAATCATGTCATCTGTTCTGTTTATTCATTATAAGATGATTTTTTCCATTCCTAAATTTCTTTTTTTTATGTATTCTGTGTCCTTAACATTGAATTCAGATCTTTCAGCAGCTCACAAATAACAATATTAGTGCTGCTGGTATACCTTCTTCCGTGAGTATTTTAGAAGCCCAGAGTGCTCCTATAAATGGAGCACAAGTTGAAGCTAGATCTGGTGACCCTTCTGCTGTTGCTGGAGCATCAATATTGGCCTCTTTATCTAATCTTCATAAAGACTTATCCCTCCTTTCGTCTCCTGCTAAAAATGGAAAGAGTGCCCAACAGAACACTGACATTTCATCACTACCTTCTGGCAATGGGGATGATGTGCCCGACACTGAAATGAAAGATGCCACCAATAAAGATGTACCATCATCTGGAGTTTTCTCTGCTGACAAATCTGTTCTAGCATCCTCTAACACTGTTAATGAAAATCCTAGCCTTGACACTGCAGAAATCGACACCACTGTGGATGCTGATGTTGGGAAGGTGACTGCTGCTACATATGAATTAAGGCCATTACTGCGCATGCTTGCTGGCTCATGTCCTGAACTGGATTTAAGTTGTGGCATTACCAAGATATTGGAACAGCGAAGGGAATTAAGAGAACTCCTTAAAGATGTTGATACCCCAACAATATTGGCTTCAACCAGGCGACAAGCATTCAAGGACAGTTTACAACAGAGAATTCTCAAATCTGAGGATATTGATGTCTCTTTTGAAACTTTCCCCTATTATCTAAGGTGCATAAAGTTGCTTGTTATGAATTTATCTCTTCATTACTCTGTCTGAACTAAAATACCAGTATGGTCACAATTATATGTGAACTATGGCTATGTTGGTATTCTTTGTTTCTAAAGTGCTGCTTCAATTGCTTGTGGTTATTGGCAAGATTGATGAGAGATAATTTATGGTTACTTAGTTATGATGTTTTGTGTTATGCAGTGATACAACAAAGAACGTTTTGATCGCTTCTACATATATTCATTTGAAATGCAATGGCTTTGGAAAATATGCTTCCGACCTCCCATCTGTGTCTCCGCGAATATTGTTATCTGGTCCTGCAGGTGGATACATAATTCTTGCTTATGCTTCTACTTCCCCGCTTTGTGATACAATAATGATATTTTTTATGATTCTTGTGTAGGTTCGGAAATATATCAGGAGACTTTGTGCAAGGCACTGGCGAAGCATTTTGGTGCCAGGCTACTGATTGTGGATTCTCTTTCTATGCCTGGTGTATGTTTTATTAGATATTCTTCTTTTGTTATAGTTATACAGGATTTTCAAAATCTTACCAGTCTAAAGTATTTCTTGATCATGGTGTTTACTTCGATTATTTGATTGCTTCTGTTGAGATGGTTGTTTGGTAAATCAGGATTAATGTACACTTATTCTTAATTATGAAATTGGTTTTTCAGGGAGCACCTGCAAAGGAAGTTGATTCTGCTAAAGAAAGTTCCAGACCTGAAAGGCCATCTGTGCTTGCCAAGAGAAGTTCCCAGACTGCCACATTAAATCATAAGAAACCAGCATCTAGTGTCGATGCTGAAATTATAGGTGGATCCACCTTAAGTTCTCAGGCTATGCTGAAGCAAGAGGTTTCCACTGCATCATCAAAAGGCACTACTCTTAAAGAGGGTATGCTGTTATGCTTTATAATGAATGCTTGGTGACATTTTTTGTCTCTAATGACATGTTGCTTGCTAAATTTGCAGGTGATAGAGTAAAATTTGTTGGGAATTTTCCTTCTGCCGTCTCGGCACTACCAAATTATCCTTCAAGGTAATTTGTTTAATGGAATAATTATACTCAAAAGATTTTTAGAATTATGAGTAATAAAGGTTGATCTATGAATTATTAGATTTGTATTTTGTCTTTTTTATGGTGAATGGTGCACATTGAAAATGCATGCTAAACTTTTAGTAAAGTGCAATTGGATTTTAATGACAGTTCCCATTTGCAGAGGCTATAACTTCAGAAACATTCACACTTTTTTGACAGAAAGGAAAAGAAATAATTTCACTTTGGAGCCGTTTCTTAGTACATGTCTGAGGTTTTTGTGTTTTTGTCATTTCTCCTTTTGTATTTAACTGATGTTAAATGGACTTTTCTGTGTAATGGATTTTTCTCTGGTTCATTGCTCCTAGGCTCCTAGCTATTCAGAAGGTGTTTCAATTTCTATAATGATGACTAACTAGAGAGCTTTGATGTTTTTTAAATTTCATTTTCACATTTTTAAATATCTCTTTATGTTAATATTTTATCCTCCTGCAAATTTTTTATATTTAATCCTCTGGTTATTTTTTAATTTTTGGAAATTAATAATATAATTCTTGCTATATTGGTCAGGGGACCGAGCTATGGCTCCCGGGGTAAAGTTATGCTTGCTTTTGAAGATAACGGGTCTTCAAAAATTGGGGTTAGGTTTGATAAATCAATTCCAGATGGCAATGATCTTGGAGGCCTTTGTGAAGATGATAGGGGGTTCTTTTGTTTGGGTAATTCACCGTGTTTGATTGAAATTTTGTTGCCTTATCTGCATATTAGCATATTCTTTGCTATCATTTTAGCACATATAATTCATTGAGGATTTAAACTGCAGCAAATCATTTACTACGGGTAGATGTCTCTGGAGGGGACGATACGGACAAAGTTGCAATAAATGATATCTTTGAGGTTGTCCTAATTCGTTACTGGTCGAAAAGATGCTTCTATTCTTAAAGAAGTACATTTAACATCCCTCATTTCCTTTGAATAGGTTACTTCTAATCAGATTAAAAGTGGTCCACTACTGTTGTTCATTAAAGATATAGAGAAGACACTGGTTGGGAACTATGAAGTTTTGAAAAATAAATTTGAAAGCTTGCCACCAAATGTTGTGGTAATCGGCTCTCATACTATGCTTGACAATAGAAAGGAGAAGGTACTTTCTCATTATTGTATTTTTATCTAGTATTACATTGTGGGGTCTCATGATTATGGTAATGTTTTTGCTGCTTTATTTAATTGCTGCATGGTTATGCTTCCAGACCCAACCTGGTGGCCTTCTATTTACCAAGTTTGGGAGCAATCAGACAGCACTACTTGATCTTGCCTTCCCGGTATAAGAATCACAGCCCTTGCACTTCTTACCTTGATTTAAAGCTTGCATTTTTCTAGCTTGGAAGTTTGGGCGCTTGTCTTCTGTACCTTTACACTATTCCTAGCTCGGAGATAGATCTAAATCCTTGTTAATATCATGATATGTACATTGTATATATAACCCAGCACCATTTCTTCTTTTTTTAGGATAACTTTAGTAGACTACACGATCGGAGCAAAGAAACCCCTAAAGTAATGAAGCAACTTGGTCGCCTTTTCCCCAACAAAGTGACAATACAGCTGCCTCAGGTATGACATCATATCGACTTCATTTTGAAATTTATTCCGTTGCTATTTACAGTTCATGTATTCGTATTATGTCTAAATTTCTACAGGATGAGGGTTTACTTTCTGATTGGAAGCAACAGTTAGAACGTGATATTGAAACTATGAAAGCTCAGTCCAATATTGTCAGCGTTCGCACAGTGAGTCCAGCAACACATGTTAATTTTTATGTGCATGCTTTTTATTTTATTGTTTTCTGTGTTTCCTACTAATTCATGAAGCAGGATAAGGATAATCTTTTATATTTTATGATTGCCCTTGTTGCTGCAATTTTTCTGCATTTTTCGTTTTTTCATTGGGTTGTGGATTGCGTGTTATTTGCCTTTGGAATATGTGGCTTTAATTGCATTGGCTGTGAAATTTTCCCAATTGGACCTAACAATGTTCAACATCATTCTAAAAGTTGTTTGTGTGAATAACTTTTTGTTTCCTGCTTTTTCAAGCCTACTCGTCTTGGCCATCCGTATCCATTATTTGATTCACATGGCCAAGTACTGCTAACAAGATGATACCTTGATGCTCATTTTTGAAGCATTGTATGTGACTTAAGTTTGGTTTATTAGATACTACAATTTATTGCTTTGCCATTGTCAAACATCTGATAAGATTCTTCTAATGGTTCAGGCTCTCCTCAGGATTGGATTGGATTGCCCTGACCTTGAGACTCTTTGCATCAAAGATCAAACCCTAACAACTGAAAGTCAGTTTCTTTGTTCTTTTTTACTGAAATGTATAGATTTTTTTCTCAACTGAATATGAGACGCTGAGATTTGCTGTCTTATTACTTATAATATCCTATGAACTCCATTTTCTAGGTGTGGAGAAGATCATTGGCTGGGCTATAAGTTACCATTTTATGCATTCATCTGAAGCTTCTACCAAAGATTCTAAGCTTGTGATATCTGCAGAAAGGTTGTATTTGTTATCTTTGGGCATGTTTGTTTTCTTCTAACAGTATTTTTTATTGATACAACTTTCATCTTACTGTGCAGCATTAATTATGGGCTTAACATTCTACATGGCATTCAAAATGAAAACAAAAGCTTGAAAAAATCACTCAAGGTAGTTTAACACTAAATTTTAAAAGTTTAAGTCTTTTACCATCGTTTCTTTTGAAGTTTTTTTTCTCAGCTGGTATCCGTCTGGTTTTGTTACTTTGGCATGGTTTGAATTATGGAACAGTCACCTGTATTTTTTAATTGTTTTTTCTAGGATGTGGTTACTGAGAATGAGTTTGAGAAGAAGCTGCTTGCTGATGTTATTCCACCTACTGATATCGGGGTCACATTTGATGATATTGGAGCTTTAGAAAATGTGAAGGACACCTTGAAGGAATTGGTCATGCTTCCTCTTCAGAGGCCTGAATTATTTTGCAAAGGACAGCTAACTAAGGTGAATAGATTTCCTTTTTAGTTGCTTTAAATGACTTGTGGAAGACATTTTTCTAGTAGATCATCTTCATCACCTCATTAACTACTTTGGATGTAGCCTTGCAAGGGAATATTGCTTTTTGGGCCCCCTGGCACAGGAAAAACAATGCTTGCAAAGGCTGTAGCTACTGAAGCTGGAGCAAATTTCATTAATATTTCAATGTCCAGCATCACTTCAAAGGTACTAATGTTGCAAATTTCTTTTTTGTTATGCTGTGTATTTCCTTGTATGCCTCAGTGACAGAAACGACATGGTTTTGTTTATTGCAGTGGTTTGGTGAAGGAGAAAAATATGTAAAAGCAGTTTTTTCTCTGGCCAGCAAAATTGCTCCGAGTGTTATTTTTGTTGACGAGGTTGGTTTATAATGTCATTTGTTTATTTTCTTTTTTTTTTCCTTCGTTTTAAATAAATTTTTGAACCCCCTTCAGTATGACCCATTGTTGGACTATTTTAAGAGGATATGATCAATTGGAGTAAAGCAAAGTTATGATCAGTATAAACGGATGTGCCAAAGGAGTATGTGGCGTATAATGTGATTGGAGAGTTATTGATTGCTTTGAAATGTTGTTTAGGTATACATTTATTGATTGTAGATTATTAAAGGGGGTAGACCTCTTAGGCTTTGCTAAACTGAACTAGAGTGACAATGGTGTCTAGAATGCTGGAACCGTGTTTATGTAGGCTTGATACATGGGGTTGAAGAGAAGGGTGGGCTGTGATTTGGAATGAATTTCTAGCAGTTCCGAACCAAAATTTCAGAACTTAATCCGATTTTTTTTTACTGAATTGCTTGGTTATATTGTTTTTGTGGTTATGTTCTATAACAGTTATTCTTCAATTGAGCTATAAGTATCTGATTTCCAACTCTTTTACTTTCCTTGAACATTCTGAAAGACCAGGCAAATGAAAAACTGGCTGAATTTGGAGACCTGCATATTTAAATGTTGTCAGTTTTTATGGTAGCAAGTATGTTTTTTCTTAGTTGCAATTGTCGTTGATTTGTCATGGCAGGTTGATAGTATGCTAGGAAGACGGGAAAACCCCAGTGAGCATGAGGCTATGCGAAAAATGAAAAATGAGTTTATGGTTAATTGGGATGGTTTGCGTACTAAAGATAAAGAGCGTGTACTTGTTCTTGCTGCTACGAACAGGCCTTTTGATCTTGATGAGGCTGTTATTAGGAGGCTTCCAAGAAGGTGAGCATGTTATGTTTATTTTTGACTTGCATTCTCATGTTTTACAAATGACATCCATTCTAATGCAGGTTTTCTTATTTCCTTTTTTATGTAGGTTGATGGTTAATTTGCCAGATGCTCCAAACAGAGAAAAAATTCTCCGAGTCATTTTAGCGAAAGAAGATTTGGCACTTGATGTTGATTTTGAAGTAATGGCTAATATGACTGATGGATATTCTGGGAGTGATCTAAAGGTTGTAATTCTATATATTTTTCGTTTTTTTCTTGGTTTCTGGAGAAGGTAACATTCGATTCGGCAGCAAATATTCTGATTGTTATCTTTTGATTGCAGAACCTGTGTGTCACAGCAGCTCACTGCCCAATACGAGAGATCTTAGAGAAGGAAAAGAAGGTTAGTGACACACAACACAAAACTATCTACCTAGCTTTCTGTCATACATAAATATCAGTTCAGTGCTAATGTAATCCTGTGCATCGTAATGTGCTTGCATAATATCTAAGGATTGATGATCTCTTCCTCACTTTGACATGAAATGTCTTTCAGGAGAAAAGCCTAGCCTTATCCGAGAACAAACCTTTACCTGGATTGTGTAGCAGCTCCGACATTCGGCCTTTGAAGATGGACGATTTTCGATACGCACATGAGCAGGTATTTTATTTCATTTCCATTGTTTTCGTTTTAAAATATTGTGTTCACTTTGATGCATACGGTGTCCTTTAAGATAGCCTTTGGACCCCCACTAATTTTTAGGCCTTTTGTATTATTGGTGGATGGCATATATAACAATGATGCAATCGCTGCCCAGCTAGTGAAACCATCCAATCTTTGTTAGGAATTACATTTGAAACCATCCACTAAAGTATTGTTGTCTGCCTTCGGTGTTTAGTGATTCTGGACTTGGCTTAATTGGATAGACAACTAAATTAAAGTGCAGATCTGATACTGGCACATCATTTTCAGCTTCTTGTTTAAGCATGATGAGGCTTTATCCTAGGTTTCTAGTATACAATAATCGGATTGTTAAAGGTTGGAATGACTATATATAGATCTTTTGGGGAGGGGGTAGTCTTGACTCTTGGTGCAAAGGCAATTATCTAATAAAATGGGCTCACTAAGCTTTAAATTGTTGGGGAATATTGCCATGGAAATGGAATTTCAACAATGAATGGCCTTTATTAGATGTGTATGATGAATGGAAGGTTGCGCAAATGATAATGATAGTGTAGAATGTGGGAATGGATTACAAAATGGGTTTTGTTTTTCATGTTGATCATGCATTGCTTGATAGAGTCCTTTTCGTGCTGATATACAATGTTTGATGTATTTTTGTGCAGGTGTGTGCGAGCGTGTCATCAGAATCAACAAATATGAATGAACTACTTCAATGGAATGACCTCTACGGAGAAGGAGGATCAAGAAAAATGAGATCTCTGAGCTATTTCATGTAAAGGTTTATCTGTATAGCATTTCTTGCTTAGGCTATTCTTCTATCACCACCTAAATGGTGCAACAAGGTCTGCAGTGACCTGTTGATGTGGAAATCCCATCAATGGTTCTGCCTCTCTATTGTATTATATTATCATAGGTTTTCTTTCTCCCTTTTCCTTTTCCCACCCTCACCATCCTCTCCAAATTTTTTCATATATTAGTAGAATTTCTTGACAATTTCACCTGAGATAAAAGCTTAATATAGGTTCTCTGCTCATCCAACTCTCCCTCTCATTCTTGCCCTGTTTGGGCTATCTGTTTGTACAACCATGTTTTTTTTTTTTTTCTCGTAAAAATAAAATAAAATAAAATGATTTTTATTTATTTGTTCTATAACCTGTGGCTTTGTTGCATTGTATTTCTGATTTGCAGTTTGTGCTGTATGTATGAATTCTAATTAGTTAAGTGTCATGTAAATGAACATGTGGCCACTGTGCTTGAATGCCTATTCTTTTGTGATGGAACCTGGTTTGGTTAGGTTATATTTACTTGAGTTGATGAATGAAACTTACTTTTAGATGAGATAAGCATCTTGAGTATGATAGATACTGGTTTTCAAGAGGTGTTATGTATGTTGAGATACTCAATCTATAATTTATTTGCAGATGTGCATTGCCAAGAAAATGATTCAGAACATTTGAACATTTTTGGTAAAATTCAGGTGTAATTCATTAAATAATGAACCTTACTTGGTCTGTTTAATTAAATTTGATTGAATTTGTTGCTAATATATTTCCTAAGGATTGTAACCAATGTTTATGCACTTATAGTTTCAGCAATTTTTACTTTGCATTTCTTTAGAATGGGGAAGATTGTGACACATCTAAAACTGACAAGCTGCCTGAGGGTTATAACAATTTTATTATGAGACGTACTTTATGATTGGATTGCTTTGTATTTCTAAAATACTTTGGGAAGAGCCTGAGAGAAAAGCAAAAATTTTGGGTGTAATTATTTATTTATGATATAATACGGAGATAATGACACAATTAAATTTTTAATTTTCTTTAGTAATGAGGCTCTACTCGTATGTAATAAAATAGTTTACAATTAGTTCATAATATAACGAGTTTTTTTTTTTAGAAAGTAATGAGTATACGTGATTACATAAACAAATTTTGATCAAATGTAGAATTGTATAATTTGGATTTGTTATTTTTACTTTCTTAATAGTTCTAACTGCACTAATATATATATTTGTTAATTTTGATAATTATCGTTTGTTATCAAAATTAATTTTTTAGGTAATGGACTTGAGAATACATTGATTTAACAAGAGCTTAAATATTGTAGCTCTTATTCATACGATATGTTTGTTTGCCGTCTAAGGGTTTAAAATTAGTTCTCCATTCGTTCGTATGTAAAATCATTAAAAATTCTCAACATTAGGCTATCTTGTTGCTACATTAGGGTGGTTCGACACATTCTTCGATCATGAGGTGGTAGGGGGTTGTGTATGACAATGGTGAAACATGTAGTAGTTGTTACGTTGTACTTGTTCTATGATAACGACATAATTAATTTATTTATTTTATTTTATTTTATTTTTTATATTTTGAGCTCTCTCATCTATTATTGTTGTCATGAAAGTCAATGTCATAATGGTCTAAGGTTTTTGTCCAGAGTCGGAATAAATGTTCATCTGCTTGTTGTAAGTTTATTTGGTGGTAATGATTTTCTTCATTCTCTATTTTTAATCCAAATTTCTATATGATTGAGTAAAATATCCAATAGTCTTATCTATTTCTTTCTCATTGCATTCCAACTGTAATTGTTACCGCAAATTGCTCATATTATAGTTAGAAAAAGAAGAATACAAAAAAGTTTCGTTATAGAAAGTTTTTTTCTAAAACATAAACTCATTCTAAAAATTATTTTGGAAAACATTATATATACATTTTAAAAGTTTATTATCAAAATTCTATCTTAAAAAAGCTTGCTCTAAAATATATTTTGTGGGTTTTAAAAATTTTATTCTAGACATTTTGTTTGAAATTATATCTTATTATAAAAAAATGTGTTCTAAAATATATTTTATGAATTAAAAAAATATGTTGTGAAAATAATTTATAATAAATAATTTAAAAAATATTTAAAAGAAAGGTAAAAAAGTTATTTTGAAAATTACAGGAAGGAAAGATTGAAATCGAAGGAATGGAGTAAGCAATAACCTTATTTAGAAGGATATAGGGTTGTTTGTGAAACATGTGTGGTGTTTAATATCCTCGAGTGTAGTTTTTCATTATAGATTCTCTTACTGTAGTTGTTTTGTTTTGGGGTTGTTGTGGGACCAATTATCGTTGGGAAGAAGCACATTTATTTTTTGTTAGGTACATATGGGGAATAAGCACATTTTTTGTTAGGCACATATGGGGAACCAGTTATTGTGTAGGAAGGAAATAAAAAATTATTTTCTTGATGGCTTTGTACGACGGAGCCATTTCTATTTTTCGGTCCTATTGTGTTTTCTTACTATTTTCGAATGCAAATACCTTTTGTTGGATGAAATAGGTGATCCATTACCTACTTCTCTCGGATCTTAGATATCTGGTATAAGCTAGAAAAAATGGACCTAGACTTGTTATATGCATTAAAAATAATAAATGTGATTAATTTCGTTTTATAGTAAAATAATAAACTATCTTTTTTGCGATGTAATAAAAATAAGGAGGAATATTTTTTTTTATAATAATTATGAATAAAATAAATTGAAACACTTAAAGAGGTATTTTAACCCTATTACAAATATAATAAGTAATTCTAACACTATCTTTTCTTTAAACCCATCGTACAAATAAGTGATTGGAGACACTGCCTGAAAAACAAAATTTCTAAGAACTCCACAACACGTCTAAAACAAAAAAACCATTGTATGTGTCCACAATACAATTAATGACAATCACTAACAAAATAAAACTCCTAAGAACTCCACAATGTCTAAAACAAAAAAACCATTGTCCCTGTGTCCAGAATACAATTAATGACAATCACTAACTACCAACAAACGAAGAATATAACTACCAACCGTCACTAACTACTAATAATAACCAACTAGTGCTAGGTTATTAATTTTCTATTACAGAAGAATTTGCCTTGTCCACTTCCTGTATGTTTTTCTTATATCCTTGAGTATAACTCATTGCTTCCTTTTACCATTTGTGGAGAATTGCCAAAGGTTCGGTTTGACACATTAACCACTCTGCCAATGAAAAATTTATCCCAAAATTTTTATATTTGGTCCACAACCACCCTTTAAGTTGAGCAAGGGAAAAAATATCTTTTGCATCAACTATATCATTATTGAAAACAATCTTGTTCCTTTGTATCATATTTTGCATATTATTGCTACCCACACTCCTGCCCATACCACATTTGCTTTTTTTCTTTAAGCTTATTAAGTAAAAGCTCTTCGAGAAGTGGTTCAAGATAGATTGATGTCTTACCTATATATTGCCTACCCATTTATCACATGTATCTCATACTTTTCGGGCCAAGTCACAGTTTAGAAATACCTGATAAACATTTTCTTCGTATTTATTACACATAGGCACATAGTATTAGCTAATTACACTTCCCTCTTCCCTCACAGCTAGACCATTTTGGAATAATATTATTTAGTCTCTTGTCAATTATGATACAATTCAATTTACACAAAATCAAGTTACTCCTTCTCAAATATCAGCCACAATTGCCATATGCTTAATTAAATCTAAGTAAATTTAGTGAAATCCCACTTATTGGTAATTGATTTTTTTTTTTACAATATTTAGTGGTTAGGTTACTAGAATTAATTTTATGCGTTGATTTTAAATTGTCTCATTTTGTTTTGGTATTGATTTGTAATTTTTTATAGCAAGGAAATTGAGGCGAGAGAATGAATCCAATTTTTGAGAGTGAATGCTACTTCATGTCAATATGCAAAACATCATTAAGAATTAATGATATCTCTGCTATGTTGATATCTTATCCAATAATCACATGTTACATGCTTAAATAAAAATATAAAAAAAGAATACAATAAAGATATTATCAATGCACAATTTAACATATAAATTATGACAATTTGAATTTAGATATCATTAATCAAACAAAGGTTAGTTGACACATCAACACACTTATTTCCTTAAATAAATGAGATACATTAAACTACATATTGAAACACAAGGTAAGTAAGAAATTTCAACCACCTTCTTCTAATACACCATGGTAGCATTTGTTCACAACAATCTCCCACTTGGAGCCAATTAGTATGTATTCGTTCTCATTTGCCACTTATGTTATCAAACTCCTTTATATTAAGTATGTTACAATCCACAAATGGATACCTTTTTCAATTGTTTCGATAAAGTGAATGTTCCAACTTCTACAAATTTGTTTCAGTCCACAAATGGATCTTTGCAACTTGCAATAATTTATTATGATTAATCAAGGATGTAAATTTCTCAATGTGTTATGTGCACTCTAACACCTCAATTATATAAAGAAATTGATTGATTAATTAAAAAATGAGAGTATTTTTTCTTTATTTGTATACGAATTCTTATAAGTAACATTAATCATATATACATATGTTAATATTTTATATCTTTATAACTATTAGAAGTATATAACAAATAAAAGTATATAAAACATTATTATAGAGAATTAAAGATAAATTTAATATCATCCAATAATATTAAAAGCAAGTTGTCCACAAGTTAGCATCTTAGAGAAAATTTATTGAAACTTTCCCTAACAACTTATATGGGTAGGTTCATCTTTTCCTGGTTTGCAAACATGTATGTAAGAAAAAATTATTACAGGAGAAAGAATGAGGTACTTGTATGGCCAGAATATTAATCTTAATAAACTTGAGATACACACAATAGATAATATAAGCATAACTTACAAATGTTAATTTTTATCAAATATATGAATTTATATCCCACTTTTAATGAATCATTATGAACATTAAAAGTTAAAAGCTAATTAAAAAATAATTAGGTAATTGAGTATTTTTTGTTAAAAATATTTGTATAATAATAATTATTTTCCTTGAGAATCTTGAAAATTTTTTAGTCTATAAAAGCTGTATATACTTATCACTTAGCCTTAACAATTTTGAGCATTTATCATGAAGTCCAAAGTTAAACCTATGAATATCCTAGTTGAAAACATTACTTTAAACTATTTATATATTCATCTACTTTATAAGCACCATAAATATTATTAATAAATAAATATTTGAAATAATAGATTAATAACAAGTATACTTGGTCAAGAAAGAGATTTTAAGAATTATGTTATTGAGGTATTCAAATAGCTTTGTTTTAGTTATTAATATGAGCGTGAGATTCAAGTCTTCTTTAAAGAGAAGTAGTCATATACTAAAATAAGAAGAGGAAGTTAAAAATAAAATAATTTATTAGAAGTTATAATTAATATTTTTTAATTATAATTTTCTATGAAAATGCAAACATATGATAAATATATAAAAACATAAACTATAATATAAAGGTGTAGATTGGATTAATTGATAAAATATCTTCAAGTGCACACATAAAAAGTTAAGAGTGATGAAACGAGAAACCTACCAATCTACCAAAATTTGACAGGTTGGGTTAGTGTTTTTAATTTGTTTGTCCCACTTAACTCGTCGAACTAATGTATCAAAGACGGATGAAGTGTGCTAATATGTTAATCCAACTTTTTAAATTAAAATTTAAAATAAAAAATAGTTTTAAAAAATAACTTTTGGTATTATATTATTTGAAGAATACAATATGGAATAGTATTATAATTTTATCATTAATACTTATAAATTAAATTTTAATTATTAATTATTATGGACATGTAAAGGTAATAATTATTTTAAATTATCTTATTAAATATATTAATTAATTAATAATTTAAAAAATATTTATATGATTAAATGTGCTTTTAATACTTGCATACATAAAAACCAAATTTAAATATAAAAAATTTTAAAAACAAAAATAAAAAAGATTAATGGACTAATATATCTTTTACGTTATGTTTGTTTTGAGTGATGTGTTGTTCACTCAGACAATTTTGAGAGACACCATCATATTTGGATTTGAAGATGTGCAAAGAGAAAGATTCTGCATTTTCGCTTTTGTGTAGAAATAATAGAGAAGAAAGTCATGTAAGATATTGTTTAATGATACAAATGTTCCCACTTTCATTATGCAATTTCTCGTGATGACAGTGGTGGTCCCGAAGCTGAAGGAATGGTTTCGTGGTGGTACTGTAAGGTGGTGGAAGCCATTACCACAACTTTGATTATGTATACTTTTGAAGGAATAATCAGTTATAATAATTGGTTATGAGTTTGTGATACTAATTAATTACAAAATATTTATAATTATAAATGTTTAAATCACGAAGATGGTAGAATTGTGTTAAAAATGTGAGACATATGGATTAAAAATAAATTTAGAAACTAATATTTATGATAATAAATTAATTTTAATTTTAATTCTTATTTTAAATAATTGATAAACTTATAATTCTATCCACTAAAAATAATAATTCAATCACCAGCACTAACCAAATTAATCATATTTTATTTTTAATTAGAAGAATAAATTTATAATTTTAAATTTTATGGATTAAAAAAATATCAATTATATTTATCACGTTACTTATAATAATTTTTTTTTATTTAAGAAAACAATTTTTTTATACATTTTATCTCTAATTTAATTTTTCAAAATTTTTAAATCTAAATAAAATATTAAAAAAGATTTTTAACTTATTTTATTATGACGGAACAACTCAATCCCTCTCGTACAACCCACACGGCTTTTAGCAAGTAAGAAAGAGAATCTGATATATTTGTACGTAAGAATTTACACCAAGTAAATTGGCACACTGAGAGGATAATTATAATTTATTATATTTTTCATGAAATAAATTCATGGCACGTGATACGTGCAGAAGAGCTTGTACCTGTGGTGAATCACAATGCACAAGAACCATTCGTTCATCATTTTCTGGGAGTATCTTCCATCTTATTGCTTCCTTCGAATCTTTTACTTACCTACTTAGTTGTTTGGTAGCTTTTCTATTACCATGGGCATCATATATTTTATTTTTAAATTTCGGATTCATATGAAAGGCTTCATATTCGTTAATCTCTTAATTTGTTTGGATAAAAATACGAAACTTTTTCCTATTGATTTAAGAGGGAAAAGAATATTCCCCACCACAAAGCATTCCGAAAAGTAAAGAGAACAGAAATAAAATGACAATAGATAAGATAAAATACTAAATTTTGACCGATAATTTAAGAGAAATGAAATGAGTAACAAATTGTTTCTCTTTTTTTTTTTGTTAATTTGTGTTAGTTTAATAGTTTAATATTTTTTTTAAAAATAAATTATTTCATTTTGAAAAATATTATATTAAAATGCATTTTTTAATTATTATAAGAATATTATTTTTCATAATTAATTTATTTCTTATCATTTGTATAAATATGTGAAAAAAATGGCTTACATATTTATAATTTTGTACATCCAAATAATACACTTTTTTTTTCATATTCTTCTTTATTATTTTTATATTTATTTTTTATTATACTTTTAATCCGAATGAAGCATAAGAAATTAATTGCCAGTTGTTTCTTACACTATGCAAACTACTTCTTGCATTTAAAAATTCTTTTAATATGCCAATAATATCTTTATTACCTTTATTTTAAAACTTATTTATTAAATATATTTTTTTTTGACACACATAGAAACATCTGTTATATGTATGATACTTTTAAAAGATATGATATATTTTTTTTCCTAAAGATAAATATGGACAATTATTTATTTTATTTTTTATTAGTATGTTAAAATGAGATATTTTGATGTTAAGATATTTATAACTTATTTGATTAATTTTAAAAATTTAATTAAAAATATTGTTTTTAAATATATAATTTTTTTATAAGAAATTTAGTGTATGTTAAAATAATACAGATATTTTATAATATTTATAAGATTGTTTTTTATTATTTATTAATAAAGTTTATTAATATACATTGACAACTTAGAGAAAGAAAGAAAAACCTGAACAATTTTTTTCTTAGTTATACTGGCATGTAACTCAACAGTGGGTGAGAGAGAGAAAAAAATTTATTTAATAAGTCAATTTTAAAATGAAAATGATAAGAACATTATTGATATATTAAAAAATTGCTAAATATAGATAGCAGTACCCTGTAGAAAGCCATTGCCAATTACTTCTCATAAAATATCATGAGTAAATAAAATAAATAACTCCATTTATTATATTTTATTTATGAATTGTATGGGAAGCACTTTAAGGTTAACATATATTGTTATATTATAATACTAAACACAATCCAGAGATATCAAGTGATCAGCTCAAATGTATGGCCTTCAAAAAATAATTTTCAGGTTTATATTTATTTATCTTTTTATAGGTCAGAGGAAAATTATTGGGTGTGGGCGCAAGTGGCCAGTTGGAGGATATAGATTTAATTATTATTTACACGAATACGAAGAAAAATTATATTGTGGAAAATAAAAATACTTAATATTACCATTAATAATAACTAAAATACATTTTACAAAATGAAAATTTTAAAATATAAAACATTCGTATTATTATTTTTTATTTTATTTTCATAACCAGGAAATTGTATTTTGATTTGTATGAAAAATAAAAATGTATTCTTACCAAAAACTTTTTTCTTTCTACATCATACTTCCACATTAGTGTTTTTATTAAATATATTTTCAAATTCTGAAATTATTAATTATAATTAGTCTTCATTAATTAATATTCTCAAACATAATGTCTGTCAAACATATACCCTACATACCAAATTAATATCTTATATCTGACATTTTTGTTTTTTATTCTCTCTTCAGCTTCAATTATGATAGTCTGATTGATTGAGTGGAAAGTTCAATTATTATAAATTTCTTTATACATTTTTTTATATCCCTAGGAATAAAAAATCTACAATTTAACCTACTTTTAGAGAACTTTACGCCTTCACTTATTACATGCTTTAAAGGAAAATTAGACAACAAATTTACATTCATATCCAACCAGCGGGAAGAAATTCTTCCTATATATAGATTAATTATTTTTTTGAGAAAACATTAAAAAATGAGTAAACTATAAATTTGAAGGTGAATCAGAATTTAATGAGATAGAAACATATTGAAAATGTCATTTAGTAGATAGTTAGACTGGGCAAATTTTTCAAAGTGTAATTTTTATCCGATATTCTCAAAATGGTGTATTTTTTTATTTTTTTTTTGGATATGGGTAAATCGTGTATAGGAGACACAATATCATTGTGAAGAAACCGTGACTATATTACAGGATGATTTAATTTAACATTAAAAATTATGAAAAGAGAACACAATTTTAGTTTTACTAGATGAAATTATGCAACTACTATTTCAATTAATGAGTTAATTAAATACTGCACCATTTTAGGATGGTTAATGTTCTCCACCTATTCTTTTTTTTTTTTTTGCATGTGTGGTGTGTTGCTAATGTGCAACTAAATAGACAGTTACAAAGTCATTTTATTTATTGATAAATATGTAATAGTTGAAATTAATTCTGATTAAGTAATTGAATAAATGTGAAGTTAATTTGAATATAAGAGTGATTATATATTGTGAAGAAAAATTACCTAGATATAATTTAAAACTAACAATAAATTTATTTAAAAAATTATATACTATTTTCAAATTTTTCTTTATAAATTTATTGCTAAATTTCAATTTTATTTTAAATTATTTCTATATTAGTAACTAAATTCAAATATCCAACTTATACTTAATTTCGCTAAATATATTTTATTATTAAATTTTAATTTTTTTTTCCAATATCAATCTTATTCTTAATTTAATTTAATATATAAATCTCATACTAGCATTATTTTTATTTCAACCATTACATATTTATTAACAAATAAAACAGTTTTGTAACTTTACATTTATTTTAGTTACAAAGTATTACTAAAACACATGCCAAAAATAGGAAGATGAGGGATGGGTGGAAAATATTAATCACCATAAAATCATGCAGTATTGTAACGATTTTAATTAACTTATTAATTCAAATCTTCACTACACTAGTAAACTAAGATCATGTTATTTTTTCATGATTTCATTTATTTTTTCATACAAAATACACCATTTTGAGAATTTCAGATAAAAATTACACCAATTTAAAAAATTTACCATAACTTTTAATACATAATATTTTAATACATAATATAGATTAACTATATGTATATTAGATCAGCAAAAAAATGAGAGCATTAATAACTTGATTAGTGTTGTGCTAAACCGAACTGGGTTTTAAAGTTAAAATATTACAATGTTATCACTGATCTACAATTTATGTAAACATTTTTTTTAAATAATGGATTTAGTTAAGTTGTAATTGAATTTGTTAATGATAACTTATTTTTCTTAAGAAGTTTTCATTTCAACTATGATAATTGAAATTTTACAATGTATTTATTTCAATTATAACATATTTTTATTTTAAAAATAATATTTATATATTTAATTATTTTTAAGATTTATTTAGTTTTTTAAATAATAAATTTTGAATATTTTTTTTTTGAAATTTGGATTTAGATTGACTTAATTGATTATATATATAATCAAGTAATTGTCAATTATGAATGTAACATAGACTATAACATATTTCCCCTTTAATGTTAAATTAATTTAATTTGTATCATAATGTTTTCCGATTTTATTCATATACCGAAATAATATATATATATATATGCTTTAATTAATTTTAAATAAAAAAATTAATTTATAATTTTTATTACATTAGGTCAATCATTTTAATTAATGATATGACTAGTTTTAATCTATATAATAAATAATAATAATAATAATAATAATTTTATTAATTATAATTAATTCAAACATTATTTTTAACTATTTATTTTAAAAAAATATTATCTACAATTTACTGTTATTTAAAAATATAATTTAAAATATTTATCATAATTTGAATTATTCTTTTAAATTGTATGAACACAAATTATTATAATAAAATAATAAATAATCAATAAGTCATTTTTAATTGATATAACAATCAAGTTTATTTTATATATTTACAATTAATTAGTTAGTCAAAGAATATAAAAAGTAAAAGGCTTCAATATGAAATTATGGCTTATCAGAAGTATGAGTGATGATTGTAACGACGACTTCAATATGAAGAAAAAAAGGAAAAGTCATGATGGGATGACGATTTTAATATAAAATAAACAACTCATTATTGAAGGACTTTTTCTTTTTTAAATTCAATGATATCTTACCAAATCTATAAATTTTTAAAATTCTATCCCATATATAAGAGATAAAATTACATCATTTTAATGCAAACAAAATTCTTACATAAAAATTAATTATAATATTCACACAGAAGGATAACATAAAAAAATAATGATTTTTCGTAAGCTTGTTTGAACAAGAAATTTCATAATTTTTAAAAATGTCAAATTATATTGAATTTAAATTTATTTTATTTTAAATTACTTTATGTTTTAAATATTTTGTTTGGATAATACAATTTAAATTTATTGAAGTTTAATTTTAATTTTATTATTTGGATAATTTTTTTTAATTACTATTAAATTTAAAAGTTATTTAAATATTAAATAATTGTTAGAAATTTAAAAAAAATCAATATTGATAGATTTTTTTAGTAAATACTCGATGATGTTATTTTTTTTAAGGTTCTTCAAGATTTTTTATTTTATTTTATATTTGTAAAATTTCTTCTCAATTTATGTTAAACAAAATTATTTTTAATTTAGGAAATATTAGATCATTGCAGACTTAAGTAAGATAGCACCATGTCAGGCTCTTGTAAGGTCACACCGAGTCAGCCTGGGTTAGAGCCAAGTTAAGTAGATTCAAGCTGAGATCAAGTTGAGTCAATCTAGGTTTGGGATTACTATGAAAAAGAAAGCTTTTAAAAACCAATTTTTAGCTACCAAATAAAATGGTTGCTAATTATGACCAAAATAATCACTAAATAAGGTTTTGGTTGCTAAATAACTACAAAATAAAAATAATGGTTGAATTTAGTGACCAATTAAATTAAGATAATTGGTATCTAACATTAGCTACCGATGTTTTAGTCACTTATACCATTATATTCTAAATTGATATCTAATTAAGTTAGAAACTAATCTAGAATCTAACGGTATAAGTGGCTAAAACCTTGGTGACTAATGTTAGATACCAATTATTTTGACTTGATTGATTACTAAATCCAATAATTAAACCGTCTACACTGTCTCAATTTACCTATCCCAACTATTCTTCTTACACCACCATCCATTCATTTCCCCTTCTTTATCCTGACTACATTCATCCAATTAACTCTTGCAAATTTCACCTTACTAAAAAATGTTTTTAATAGCAGTTGTTCTTTGTAATTCATTGCCTATGCCACAATTTTGTATGTCTTGGCTAGATTTTTCAGTGGATATGTGAATCATCCTTGTGCCACACTACATAAAGACCTTTGGCTTTTATTGCAAAGGAGATGGTTGAGGAGATTAACTCCAATTTTTCCTTTCCCTCAAGCTTGACAAGAGAGTTCCTCTTCTTACACTTTTATTTACATGACCGTTTGATAACTTTTACATTAAGGACAATGTGTGATTTAAGTGTGGGGGAGAAATCACAGTTTTAGGATTTATTTTTGTTTAATTTGTTTGAATTTATTTTATTATGGAAAATAAATTCCTAGGACTTTCTAATGGCCGATATATTTCATAATTCTTGAAAAATAAGTTTTGAATCTTTCGTGATAAGATTGTTTCTGGTGAGAATTTGAGCCTTTTTGATAAACTGTATAACGGACTGTCTAATGCTCTTTTTATATTTTTTACTCATGTGTGATTATATTCTAGAATTTAACTTGATCCTTTGTTTTTCAACTTCGTAGTTACATGGACTGGGTAGTCTAATGATCACGTGAACCTAGACTAAGGTTGAGCTAAGTCGAGGTAAACCCACATTCAGTTGAATCAGGATGGGTCCTTTTTCATCTAAGTCGAGATCGATCCATGTTCAACTGAGTTGGGCCTAGCTTGATGAAGACTGGGTCAAGTCGAGCCTAAGTTGAGTTGAGTTGGCTCAGGTTTGGTGGAGTCTAGTCAACTCATGCCCAAGTCGAGTTCAATTAGCCCCAGTTTAAGCTAAGTCGAGTCAGAGCAGGATCACATTTAGCTGAGTTGGGCTAAGAACATGTCGAGTCAAGTTTGGTCAAGTCCAGGTCGAGTTGGACTAGGTGGGACAAGAAAACCTTTGTTAAGTTTGGCCAAATTGAGTTGGCATGTGTTGGGTCGAGATATTAGGTAGCACCTGTAACAACCTAGAAAATCTGTCATTTGAGTAGAAATGGTAGAAGTGGAATGACACTTGATTATTATATTATTAAACTAAAAACGCGTATTTATAGAAAAAGTAAGTAGTCAAGTCTCATTTTCACTCAAGCCATCATCTCTCTAAAACCCCTAACCTCTTTTTCTCTGACTTCTCTCTAAGTCTCTACTTCCATACCTCATCAGTTTCTCAAGCGGAACCCACCATTGGACTCGTGACGGAGAATAGAGCAAGTCTACCCGATCAGAATCTCCGTTAGAGTAAGTTCATTTTCTGCCCTCTTCCCTTAGAGCCATTTTTAGGTTTTCATTTTTCCTCTACCTTATGAGCTTGCAGGTGACCTCTGAGTTATCAGATAGTGCCTTTGTGAGCTCATTTCCTTAGTGTTTTAGTCTGATCGTTGATTAGAGGTTCTTTGGTGCAGATTTGAGTTCTTAAAGATCTTAGGCTTTGGGACTGTTATAGAGAACTTCTAGGGAAGCTAACCTTAGTGCTTGTTTGATTTACAAATTTAAGTCTTGAATAGAGAAGTTAATGATTGTAGTAATTGTACAATTTGTATCTGGTAAAGTTTCCTGCAGGTCTGAAATGTTGAAT
>Ga0099824_1000916_pt1 | contig 39059 bp, 11 predicted proteins | sample SiratrowhiteBW_FD_76837 | JGI IMG/M metagenome (GOLD analysis project Ga0099824, IMG submission 76837) | Root nodule microbial communities of legume samples collected from California, USA - Siratro white BW | ecosystem: Host-associated > Plants > Roots > Nodule | place: USA: California... | reverse complement strand
TCACTAATTCGACTTGCATTTATCCAACTTCGATCCATGACTACGTATAGTAAAAAAAATCATTCATATTATACAAGTCACAAATTAAACAAAATATTTGTCGGGGATTTAAGATCTCCAGACTTAAAATACTAACACAAATTGTCAGGGATCGAACATCCCCAAATTCAATACCAACAAGTTTTGATGTAAATACATATCAGACAAAAATTGTCGAGGATCAACCATTCCCGGACTCAATACCAACACGTTTTCATGTAAGAAAATATTAGATACAAATTGTCGGGGATCGAACATCCCCAGGCTCAATACCAACACGTTTTCATAAAAGTGTACACAACAACCAAGCATACAACAACAATCATTTCAATACACAAAGCATTAAAAGCATATAACAAGAAATCTAAATAATTAAAACATTTCAAAAATACATAAAAACATACTATGGTGGAGGAGGAGGGGCAGCCGAGATGACTATGGAGGAGGAGGAGGGCGCAAGGATGGAGGTGAAGGAGGAGAGTGTGATAATGGAGGTGGAAGAGGAAGGCGTGAGGATGGAGGTGGAGGAGGAGAGCGCGAGAATGGAAGTGGAGGTGGAGGAGGAGGTCGCGAGTATGGAGGTGGAGGAAGAGGCGCAACAGTGGAGGTGGAGTTGGGGGAGGAAGGCGCGACGGTGGAGGTGGAGGGGGAGGGCGCGAGGGTGAGGGTGGAGCTGGAGGAGGAGGCGCAACGGTAGAGGTGGAGGAGGTATGCATGAGAGGTGGGGGAGGAAGAGTGAATGCGAGAAGCAACGGCGGAGCGGGGAAGAGTGGAAGAGAAAGGGGAAACCTAAAAAAAAGGGCGGTTATGGAGAATGGAGGTGGAGGAGGAGAGCGCGATAATGGAGGTGGAAGAGGAGGGCGTGAGGATGGAGGCGGAGGAGGAGAGCGCGAGAATGGAAGTGGAGGTGGAGGAGGAGGCCGCGAGTATGGAGGTGGAGGTGGAGGAGGAAGTCGCGAGTATGGAGGTGGAGGAAGAGGCGCGACAGTGGAGGTGGAGTTGGGGGAGGAAGGCGCGACGGTGGAGGTGGAGGGGGAGGGCGCGAGGGTGAGGGTGGAGCTGGAGGAGGAGGCACAACGGTGGAGGTGGAGGAGGAATGCATGAGAGGTGGGGGAGGAAGGTGTGAGAGGAAGAGTGAATGCGAGAAGCAACGACGGGTGGGAAAGAGTGGAAGAGAAAGGGGAAACCTAATAAAAAGGGCTATAACGGCAGTTGTGGGGCTCCAACCGTCGTTATAGCTCTCAAAAATAAAAATAAAAAAAAGTGTTGAGGAGCTATAACGGCGGTTGTGCCTTGAATTCAAATTTTTTTAAAAAATAAGGTTTTGGTGCGTTAGATGGAGATACGAAAGTATTTGTTTATTAGTAACCGTCTTTGTATTGTTGAACTTAATTTCAAAATTTTCACTGCATTTTTGTTTAAAGCGGTTTCATTTTGACCGTCATTTTATCTTATTGTAAAAAGTGTTTTTTTTTACTAGTGGTACTAACATGATATCAAAAGAAAAAAAAGATTTTACATAAAGAAAGTTTGATAGTGAAGCATTTCGGACCAACCTTAAAAAAGATGTCTAATTAAATTGACTTGTTTGTGGTAGAAGATGTTTATTTATATAATTGTACTTAACAAGTGTTTTGGGTTGAGACTCTAACGTAAGTATCATACAAGAATAAGAATATTACACGACTGAGTTAGGATGCTCTCACAAAATCTATAGTTTATAAATAAATAAATAAATATATATATATATATATATATTATATATGTATATATATATATATATAATATTATAATTTTTTATAAGAATTGAACCATTTTTTATTTTTCTATTTTGATTTTATTGATAAAAAAATACAATTTTCAATCAATCGTTCACTAATTCTAATTTTTGTAACAGTGCCTCAATTAGTTATAAAAAAAAGGTCGTTTTATTTTTTTATCGAAAATAATAATAATAAAAAGGTTGTGTATCCTAATAATAAATCTTGCTTATTAATGAAAGGAGTTCGGTCTTCGTTATAAAAAAGAAAGGTCGAGTACTACTCCAGTTATGGCCACTGAAAGTGGTCAACAGTTTTAAAACTTATATAATATCTTAAGGGGCATTTTGATCCTTGTGTTTTGTAAATATTGTTTTTAATACAATGCTTATAAAAATATTTAGAAAACAAAAGAGAATTTCACAAAAATAAGCAAAAATTGAACTACGATATGTAAACACCTTGAGAGACATTAAATCTTTACTTTAAAAACTAGCAAAGTGATTTGACGTTCGTCACTTTCAAGTTTCAAATCTGACCAATCTCATAAAGGCAATATGAAAACAGAATAAAAAATTAAAAGTGGGGACAAACACCACCTAATCACAACTTTTTTCTGTTCTTCAATTCGAAAAAAAAAATTGAATATTTTACCACGTGCGACAAACCCTATTTCACGTGCTAAATTAAGAACCTTCACCGAACCCCTCGTAAACATTGATTCAATAGTTTGAATATTAATCACACTAGTGCTTTTCTCAATCGTCACTTTCAAACCTTTTCATATATAAAGCAAAAACAAACTTAGATTCAACACTCACACAAAACACAACACAAAACAAAACATAACATACGAAACTATCGAAACATCGAACTTGTACGGAAAGATGAACCCTCATGCTTCAAACACCAACGTGAATGCCCTTGATGTCTCTGAGCTCCCTGCAACGACGCCGTTTCAGGATGCCTCGACGGCGGTGTTCGGCCGGAGCTCCAGCTTCCGGAGCATTTTCTGCGCCGAGAACTGGGCGGAGCTGCCGCTGAAGGAGGACGACGCCGACGACATGGTTATCTACGGCGCTCTGCGTGAGGCCGCCGCCACCACGGGATGGTTCCCGGCAAATGGGGTGAGCAATGTGGCAGTGAAAATGGAAAACGAGGGTCAAAGCAGTGACCCCAATGGCGCGAGTGGAATTCACGCGCCTCCGGTGAAAGGGTTGAGCTACCGCGGCGTGCGGCGGAGGCCGTGGGGGAAGTTCGCGGCGGAGATAAGAGATGCTAAGAGGAATGGTGTGAGAGTGTGGCTCGGAACCTATGAGAGTGCTGAGGACGCAGCTTTGGCTTATGATCGAGCTGCGTTTAAAATGCATGGCTCCAAAGCAAAGCTCAATTTTCCTCATTTGGTTGGTTCGGATGATGCCGAACCTATTAGGGTTACATCGAAGAAACGTTCGTTGAATGTTTTACCGTCTAATTTATCGTTGGTGACTGCAAAACGGAGTAAAGATAACTCTTTGGTGGGTTCGGAGATGAATGAGTTAGATATGTGGTAGTGTTTTTTTTTTTTTCATAAACACTAGATGAAAATAATGTTAGGGTTTGAGTAAGTGTGATGAGAACTTGTGATTTTTTTTATGAGAAAAAAATAAATGTAATTAAATAGAGCATTTTAAGAATGCTCAGATCCTTATGAAAAAATTGGTTATGGTCAGTTTTTGTGTGTATAATAACATTTTAAACACTATCTTTCCCTTCTAATACATTTCCACTACTACGAATTTCTTTTTGTCTAATTTCCGACTGAATTAGCAAAGTACATGAAAATTATTTAGTATTGATGTCTTTAAATAGTGTCCATCTATTAATTATGGAACTTAGTTCACTTTAATCTACCATTAAGTTGTTTCTGCTTTTATCGACCCAACCAAGATCACTTTCTAATATTATTTGTTGATAAAATAGTTATAATGTTGATGTTCAGGAATCATATAAAGACGATCATCCTCTACCAATCTCCTTTTTTAGATTGAATTTTTCAAATTCGATCGTGATAATGTGATGGATTTCCTTAAGAGCCATCGTCATAATGTGGACGACGATAACTTGTGATAGTTTGAATTTTTATTTAAAAATAAAAATTAGAATTACATATATGTTTAGAAAAGCTAGCATATGCAAATGTTCTACAAAGTAAGGTTTGATGGAGAAAAAATTATTTCTTAGTAATATAATATTCTTATTTGAACTGGGAATAGCTTTTTCGGAAACATATTTAGTTTACATGAGTTTGGTTTGTTTTTATGTTGTTTCTATTTTATTTTATTTTTATTTTTATTTTTTTAAATAATATGTTAACATTTAAGAAATGATTGATAGGCTATGGAGTATTAATCTGGTTAGAATTCTATAGCTTTATAATGATGTTATACGTTAAATTCTACTCATTTTTTAATCTCAATTAGGTCTTTGATTTTAAAGATTCTTTTATAAACTTTGATTTTTTTTTTAATTTATCAAAAGCCTAATTCTTAATCTGAGATTTAATTAAACTTATAGCTCATTATTATGTGTTACGATGATATCACTCAAATTATTTTCTTCAAAATCAAGGAGTAAGTTACAATCATTGTCTTCCTTTTTCATGATGAATAATTGTTTGTGAAATATAAAGAATAGAAAAGCTATTGATGTTGAGAATTAATATTGACTCTCAATTGATTAGCGCGTATGTTTAATTTCGTCACATATTAATGCGCAATTTGCTGACGTTGCTTCATCAGTTGAAGTAAGCCAGAAGAAACGATTAAAGTAATTACTAAGATTAGGTGACATAATTAAATATTTATTTGGGGTCGCCCTGATAATTAGTTTTGTCAGATGGTCTAAAGAGGGTTGCTTACTCTTCTTGATAAAATTAATCAAAATCACGTGTTGGAAGAAAATATTATTATACTCAACAAACCAAGAGATTTTGATTTTTATATAACATTGCAAGTAAACATCAAGTAGACGGACTGGATTCTCTCTCCGGTGTAGTGTCTCTTATCATTGGCTTAACAACTTTTAATGCATGGTTTGGTGGTTCCTTTCATGTTTGTTCGTGATTTGTATGTGTCTGTTTTTATTGTGTAGTTTTCTTCCTGGTTTTTAATCTGTTTAGTATAAGGTTCTTCTGTATGAAGTTATGTTTTGATAGGTGTGATACTTAGTCTTGACTAGAGTGTGTTGTACAAAGGTTGGAATACCACTTAAATATTTTCTTTATTTTATTAATTCTTTGTTGTTCAAAAAAAATATCAAGAATTTTGTATGTCAAGTGAAAGAGTCTCTCTCGTTGGTTTTAGAGACTGAATCATTTTAAAGTTTTTTTTTTTTTTAAACAAGTTTTTTTTAAAAAAAAAAATAAACTAACTACAATCACCACTCCAAATGGAACATTTTGTATTATTTAAAGTTCTTAAATATGTAGCATTTGGTAAGATCTAGAGGATTAAAATAAGACACACATTTTAGCAACTATTTATACTATAAACTATAAAATAAGAAGCTAATCTTCCGAATGGTTAATGCGTTTTATTAAAAAGACAATATCAAGCATTATAATATTCTTTGCTGACAAAGCAACATAGAGGTTGAAACTTTTATAATGAAATAAAGTAATATTTCTTTCTGTATGAATCATGACGCATGAAACATGTTCAATAACATTATATAATTATTCCTTGCATTCGTGCAAGAACTAAATTAACATTAATATTAGGTGGTGCATTGAAGACTAGTCAGCGCAAGAAATTGTAAATAATTAGGAGGCCATGTTTGACCATTAGGGTTTTAACAACATAATATGCATAAAAAAAAAGGTCTCTGTTTGTTATTCTTTTTCAAAGACTTTATTTTTGCCTATATTTATAGTTTTCTGCTTTTGAAATACTTTATTAAATTCTTAATTTTGCACGTAGTCAACCAAATATTTAGGTTCTTGATAATTCTTTTAGATAAGCCTTCTGTTAGATTTTATAAATAGCGAATATAAGAGGTAATTTACATAAATAGTTGATCCAGAAAGTAGTCAGAGAAGAAAAGTTTTATACTTTTTCTACATTTTTAAGCCGTGAAAAATTCAAATTGAGTTATTTAATAAGTATTACACATGATGATTTAGGTTGAGTCTTCATTTCTGAATTGTACATAAAAAGAAAACATATCATTTTCATTTTGTCACTGAATACAACCTTGAGTTATGTAAAAGAGTGCTAGAACAACATTTCTCAATATCCCAATTAACTAAAAAAAGATATATCAAATTAAACTTCTAAATATAAGTGTCGGACAAAAGATGACAATACTAAAATTGATTTAGATGATTTTAACACAATGCAAAAGATTATTTTCTTTTAAAAATAAATTAAAAGACATAAAATTATTTAATTACTAATAATGTCAGCTTAATCCACTCTAAATTTATACTAATTATTTTAAACGGTTTTTTAATAAATAAATATTTGTGTTAGTATTAGATTAACATTGTTAAAATTGATGGTTATAAAGTCGACTTAACAAATTGTAAAGTAGTACTAACTAACTATTGTAAATTTTTTTAATAAATCAAAATATTGATGTTAGGATAATATTAAAAACAAATAAGATTAATATTGACTTACTTCATATGGATCTTATTTACTTTTAATATTTATATTTATTGAAGTCAACATTGATTAACTTGAGATTAATTTTATTTATTTTAGTTAGTGTTGATTAGATTAATTCTAATATAATATATTTTTAATATTTATTAAAGTTAACGTCAGCTTTATATGTTATAAATTTGTGCATCTTCATGACAATAAATAGGAACAATAGATTATTTTTTATCTAGAAGTTCAAATTTAAAGATTAAAAATTTTCTCACTAATAATTTTCTCTCACTTTCTTTTTGTAAATTTCTTCATATTTATCTATTTCATTCACATTCATTTCCTTCATCCATATTTTTTTTCTCATTTCTTTCATTCACACTCATCTCCTTCATTTACAATCATCTCCTTCATCTACACTCATTTCCATCATCTACTATAATTTTTTCTATGTTGTATTTTATTTTGTTTTTTTTGAAAATGGAAATGTTGTGTGAGTAACTTTTTTTTAATAATTATTATGATCAATGTCAATCAAACAACCTCAAATTAAATTAATATTAACTATTTAAGATCAACTAAGTTGACACTGTTTATAAATAAACAGTTAAATTTGTATAACTTCCGAGTCAATCAAACTCACACTACGTTCTCATAATTAATTAATTAATTATTGTTTAATATATAGCATCCATCTCAAAGTAAGTTTAGCCGACACAACTAGCATTTACAATCCAACATAAAGATTATAAGATCCACGCGTAAAAAGTCGATTTTTTTGACTGACACAACACGAATGCTAATCACGAGTTAGCATCGATTATTTGGCATTTGTATCAACTTGATGTTAAGCTAAATCTTTTTATAATAATTTCGGTTTTAGTATTCGTAATCATTGGAAAGTGAAACCTACTACTTCAGTTTTCGTAATTTTTGGAGAGTAAAACCTACTACTTTGGATTAAAAAGCTTCCAAATCTTTGGCCATGTATTGGTGACCATTTTAGGGTTTGTGTGTTCTACATCCTAAAGTGAAAAGTGGTGGATGGAGTGTGAAGGTGGTGGGTATAACAAGGGAAGAATATTTCTTCTCTTATTTTCAGTCCCTTTCGATGAATATGATATATATAAATTAGATGAAGAAGAGTCTAGAAAATATTATTTTTAAGAAAAAATTAGCAAAAATGGGTAAGAATTTGGATTTGTTAGATTTGGTGGGGTTAGTTACACTAACATGCTTGAGAAACAACCATATCAAAATATAGATTGGAAGTCCATAATTATGTAATGTAATAGATTTGGCTGTTAAAAGAAATGTAATGTAATAAACTATAGTAAAAACTCTTTTCTTATGAAAATTGTGTTTGTTAAAACAGTATCAGTCAAACATATTTTTCAAAGATCAAAAAGAGTCAATTATGGTCTAATGGAAAAAAATGTTTATTTACAAAGTTTTTTTATTGACTACGGTCTTACGTACATGTGACTACGAATGCATGGAATAATTTTATACTAATGATTTTGACCATGCTTAATCACGATTCAAACGAAAGAAATAATGTTGGAATGCATGGATGTGAAATTCAAAAATGGATAAAATAAATAAATTAGCTGAAAAATATGAGTGAAAAGACCATGCAAAATTAATACTTTTAGATTTTGATTGTTAGAATTTTTTTTTTTATCAGCAACAAATTAAATATATTATAAATAGATATTTACATACAATTGTCTAGATCAAGATACTATATCCATCAATATCTAACAACGTCAATATGCTGAAGCAAAGTACAATCTTTCATACAACATCATTTAATGCACCAACAAAGTTCGAAATAGAGGTGATTTCTCATATCAGATTCTGTTTTTAGCGTATGTCCCAAAAATTACTACTCTTATCCCCTTTTATGATATTAGTTCATAGATTTTGTATTATCTATCAATAAGAGAGATATTTGTGTAATATGATTGAAACATCTTTTAAGTTTTTTAATTAATTTTTATTTTTTGGTCAAAGTTATATGCTTAACATCCATATTCATTTACTCATTGTAAACATATCCTTGAATTGACCTTCCTATTTTCAAATAAAATATTATTTTTCTGATTTCATAAACTCTAAATAACAGTTAGCAGCAACTATATTTCTTTAATTGTTTGAATGTAGTTTCAAGAGTTTGCTCATAACTAATATAGTAGATATTTCTATGTTATTTATATTTTTAATCCTCAAATAATTTTATTCAGTTATATCATGAATGACTCTGTGAACTCAATATATCACCAAAATTTGCAAATTCACATTTTGCATTAGTCCTCAATGTAACCTTAGATTCTACTTTTTCATTATTTAGGACAAGGTAATTATGTTGTTGGACCTAAATTTTTAATATTATAATTTTATTTATATATTTTTATTGCAAAAAAATAGAATAAATTAGAAGCAAAAAAAAATGCTTCAAAGACATGTATAAAACACAACAAAAGTGTTAGACTGAGGTATTTATAATTATTCCTAAAGAAAAATGTTAGTTAAACAACACTATTCACTTATACTTCTATTTAATACTATTTTTATTAATAAAAAAATTTATATAAATAAAATAATAATATATATTAATATTAAATGAACGTAAAGAACGAATAATAGTATTAAACTATCATCATCCATTCTACTTATCACCCTATATCATTGTATAACAATTCCAACAACTCTGACCAAACCTACAAAAATAACAACTAGCATAATTAAAACAAACTTTTTAGTAGGATGCTTATAGAAGTTCCAAAAGCTAGTTTTTGCAGCTCTGCCCTATCATAGAGATCTCTTGCTTACTGCAAGACCATGTCTGCTTACAATTCCTTCTTAGCTCTCAGATTACATTTCATCATCCACAACCATGTCACAGTTGTCCTACATTGAACTCTCAAAGCTGAAGGTTTATCTTGCATGGTTTAACCTGTAGTTAAGTTATTCTTTTCTTTTTTTAATAGCGAAAAATAGAATTAATAGAGATACTTCAACTCTATTATAATTAAAAAATAAATTAGGTATTCACTCCAATCTCTTAAAACTAAATTTCAAATGATAAATTTAGAAAACTAATATAATCTTACATGAAAACAGAATAAAAATTAAAAGTGGTGACAAACAAAAAAAAAAAAACTGTTTTCAAATTGAAAAGAGTTGTATATCTTAGCACGTGAGACAAACCCTACTCCACATGGGAAATTAAGAACGTTCAAGAAACCAGACTCTAATTAAATTAATACCACAATTGAATTGAATATTATGGTAGTGTTTTCTCTATATTCACTTTCTAAATTTTTCTCATATAAAGCAAACACAAAGCATAGCAATTATGAATATTCATTACGATTTGAGACTTTGGAATCAACTCTAGATAATTCTAAATGCAAGATATATATAAGGTGCTTTCAAGATCACTCTAATAAAACCTGCAAAATACATATCAAAATACATATCCAAATTCATGATATACATAAAAAGACAACCTTATAAGGATATGGAAAGTACATAAAAGAAACAGTAAAATTGTCACTGCAACCACATAAATGCAACAGGTCTATCAATTTTATAAGAAAAATTGATACATGGTTTTAACAACAGTATTCATAACAAGTGTTGTTTTGTGAAGCAGGATTTGCAGCAGCAGCACCAGTGTTCTGGGTATCTACTCTTGAATCCAGTCCTGCAATTCATGGTAGCAATGAGTTTAGTATATTTCACACACCCTTTTGCATTTTCTTAACAATATAATGAAATTAGGGTTCTTTTGTTGTTATCCTTACCTATTTTCGGGATTCTTGAGGATGCTTCTTTAGCCCTATGTTTTTTACCCTGAAAATGCTCATTCAATCCTTTCTCACTTGTGGCAGAAATCTTACACAGGGTGCAACTCCACTGCTTTTTTGGTTTCTTCTGCCAACTCGATGACCCTTCTTCATTGCCAACAATTATAAAAGGTGTCAAAGGTGTCACTGCTTTGCGTTTTGCACCCCAATTACTAGCTTCTGGCTTAGCCTGTAAAATTCAAAACCCTAAACATGACAAAATATTCATAGGAAAAGAGAAAACCATTTTTTCAGATTCAAAATTTTAGAATAAAATATGAGCTTAGATAAGGACGTCAGCTATTTTTTTTTTTTTAAAAACAACGAATGAAATTAATTAAAAGAAACACTTTAGGGATATTTCAACCCTATTACAAAAGTACAACTGACCTTACACTTAATCAGTCCTATAATATAATTGAAATAAAAAGCAATGACATAGTCCAAAATTTGCATAACAATATACAATACAACAAAATATGTATTAAAAGTATCAACATAGAAAAATAATAACCGGGTACAACACAGATAAAATATGTTAATGCACTAGGTAACACATTACTTTCGTGTCTCTTAAATCAGGAGATCAGCTATGAAGGTCTGTATTGAGAGGTTGGCTAAGGAGTTTGGTTTTGAGGAAAGGGTTTGTAAAACAATGAAGTTGGCCTCGGGAGATTGGCCATCGAGGTCCATCTTGAGAGGTCGGGTATAGAGATTGGTCTTAGGAGGACGGTTATGAAGGTTTGTCTCTAGAGATCGGTTTCACAGACTTCAATTATTGAGTTTGGCCATCTAGAGATCGGTCTGGAGAGATAGGTTATGGAACTCAACTTCGAGAGATTAACTAAAAAATTCGGTCTCAGAAGATTGGTTAAAAAACTCAGTTTCATGAGATAGGCTATAGAACTCAATCTCAAAAGATTGACTAAGAAGTTCGGTCTGAAAATATCAACTAAAAAATTCAATTTCAAAAAAAATTATAAAATAATAGTTTTTATAATAGAATTGAGACATTCATAAGTAGTATATTAAAATAAATAAATTAGGATAAACTAAATCCTACAGTGCTATCTTAAAAAGGTAAATTAGGATAAACTAAAGATAAAAGAACACACTGACGAGTACAATAACCTTATTCTTCTCGTTATTCTGCCTATGATGTTCTCTGAAACTATCATGGGAATCATGGTTCATTGGCCAACCATTGTTATTGAATTGACTCATTGTTGAATTGAAAGGCATTGAAAATGGTTCTCCAAAAGTGATTTTTGGTAGCCTTTGTATGGGAATTTCCCCTATTTCTTCAGCCATTTCCCTCCTCACTTCTTCCTCCAACTCTTTTCGTTGTGCTAATTTCATCTCACTCATGAGTATTTCTCTCCTAATCTTTTCCTTCTCCAGTTCTCTTAGTCTTTGTTCTTTCTCCAATCCTTGTTGGAATGTTTCCCTGGAATTGCTTCCCACAAATGGTGGCAAAAAACTAGACACAGGAACATTGCAAGAAAAACCTCTTTGTCCAAACTCAAACCCTAGAAAGTAAATAGTAAACAAGACAAATTCAGTAGACAAAAAGTTCCTTTTTTTTATGGCAAACAAATGAATGGCTTGAAAAGAAAAATGTTAACAATACAAAAATCAAAGTTACCAGAGACGTAAGGGGGAACAGCATGTGGTAATGTCGTTGGTACCATTCGATTTTTCCCATCACTGTATTTGAATTCCATGAGAGAAATTAGACCTTGAAACAAAGGAGAAGAAAAGATGAAGAGAAAGAAAAATAAGAAGCTTTTATGGAAGCCAATGTAAGTATTCTAAGCGCAAAGTCTAATTAATAGATGGGATTCACGAGTCTAATTAATACATCGGATTTTTTTTTTCATAATAAATTTTAAATTTTTTTGTTTATTTGTAAGGAATGTATTCTTTTTTATATGGGTTTATTGTGATTTTTCCTATATTTTTTTTATTCTTTGATAAGTTTTAGTATATTAATCTAATTGAGATGTGAAAATATATAATAATGTTTGACATAAGTTTTTTTATCTGAAAAAATAGTCTCAAATGGTGTGTGTTTAAAAATATTTTCGATTTTGATGTTTTATATAATTATTTTTTCACCAATATATTGAGAATTTATCAAATCTAATTTCAAACACTTGAAAAAGGAAAGAAAAAATTGTTTCAATTCAGACACACTAACATGCTGTGATTTACATATATGTTTGAACTACTGCAATATTTACTTAGAATTTCATCCATTTTTTTTTGTTCAAAATTCAGCAGAACGTAGTTTGACTTTTGAAAAAAATATTAAATACGAATAAAATTTAATAAGTTAAAGATTTGAAATATTCGTCGTTTCAACTTCTAAGCATTGAATATTTATTCTTAAAAACAGAAAGAATTAAATATTTATTAATTACATACATTTGTTACCATTAATAAACTAGATAAGTCCTTAGCATAAATAGCTGTCATGAAATTAATATACTGGTTTTTTTCTCTGAGGAGTTACATAGAACAAATATTTATTTTATATAATGAAAGATATAATAAATAAATACATATTTATTATATAAATATTTAATACTTAAAAGAATATGCTAATAAATACATATTTAAGTATTAAATATTTATTTTTATAGAAAAAAAAATATTTATTGATTACACGTTTTTATTATTGTAAAAATATTTTCTCTTTTAGTATACAAATTTTATTTTTTATTGTATTTTTAATTATATCTTAAAATTAAAAAACTATTAAAATATTAAACAAAATTGCAGATACGTTTTAACAGTATAACACGTAATAAATTACTTATATAATGTAACAACCAATTAGTTTTTATATAACTATTAGTACTATTATTAATGCACGTGTATTTTCCTCTATTACATTTTTATTACGTTAAAAAATATATACAATTTTTATAATTCTATTATTTTCATAATTTTATTATTTTTATGAATAATTAATTAAATGTATAATATATATATATATATAATTATAATTTTATGAAATAGTATTAAAAAATATTTAATTGTTATTTTAAAGAAAGTTATTTAATTATTTTTAAAAAATGATTTGACTATTTATTTAATTAAATAATAAATTATTTTTTATTTATTAAATGATGAAATTATTCAATTAAAAGATTAGATAAAAGTATATCAAAATTGTGTAAATGATTATATATAGAGTAATAAAAGTACTAGATATATAAGTCCTCGTTTTCACGAAATTAACATGCCTTACCAAAAGTAGATAACTCCTTACCATTAACTGTTGTTAATATGTCAGTTTTTTTACTCACGAGTTGCATAGAATAAATGTTTACTTTTTATGTAATTAAAATTATAATAAATAAAATAATTAATAAAATTAACTATATTATAATTAAAATTACAATTCATATATTTGTTGTAAGTGATTTAATAAAATTGACATAAATCAAATAATAATTCAATCGACACACTGTTCAATAATGTTAGCATTACTTTAATTCTTCGAAAGAATAAGTTAAAGTATTATTTAAAGACAGATTTTTTATTTTATTTATCGTGTTTTTAAATAAAATTATACAATAAAATGTAACTATTTTGATAAATAGGTTATGACTAAAAAGATTAAGTTAGTGGATAGATGTTTTGATTCTAGTAATAGTTTAAAATCATATAAATTAAAGTAGAACTATAGAACCAGATTTAATATGACAGATGTCTACGTGTTTGATGAGTAGGACTAAGCAGGTAAAGTAAGAATTTAAAATTATATTTAAAAATAATTTTAATTAAAAATTTAAAATATCATAATTTACTGTTAAATTTTACTAATACTATAAATATTATTTAATAATAATATATTTAGAATTTATTTTAATAAATAATAAATTAATAATAATTTTATTTTTTTTATATAGATATTAAATAGTCAATTTTAAAAATTAAAAGTTTATTTTTTTATTTTTTTATTATTTCATTGGATATCTATCTTTATTTATTTTTTCTTAATTCTTTTATATTATTATTTCAATTTGAATATATATGTTTAGAGACTTAAAATAATAGATTGAAAAAAAATTTGTAATTTGTGTTTATCAAATTATCATCTAATCTATTTCGTAAATGTTTGTACAATAGCAGATGATGGGGATTGCAGGAGAATTACAATAAATTTAGGAGCCAAGGTGTTTAGTGATAGACATAGAATAAAAAGTCCTTGCTGAATCTGAACTAAAAAGTGAAGATGACACAGGATCAAAATGTTTGTGTTGAATCTAAATTAAAAAAGCAAAAATGAAGTTTATGAACAATCGATGATATGTTTTAACATTATCATCGATTATGTTTTTTTGATCTACTTTCATTTTTTTTTCTATTTCTTTCTTTTCAAAAAAATGAACAGAAGATAAATATTTTTGTTAACAAATCAACGCTTGGTAGGTAAAATAAATAAAGAGAAATAAACAGGTAGGTAAGAAAAGAAAAGAAAATATATTCTTTAATAAAAGAAAACATATAATAAAAATAGAGATTGCTTGATTTAAAAGAATTGTAAAATAATTTAGTTTAAAAGAAAGAAGAGAGGAAAAATAATTTTTTTGTTTTTCATCATAGAGATTTCATATAAAATAAACATATCTTTAGTTCAATTTTTTTTCTACCAATTTCTTTACATCGGCTAGCATATCACATTTGTAGGCTTAAAACGACTCTTGAAGTGGGGTTTATTTTAAATATAATAATAGTTTTCTTGAAAAAATTAATACGTTTTAATTAAACTAATTATATTTATATATATATATATATATATATATATATATATATATATTTTTAGATTTAAGTTAACAAAATTGTTTCCAAAATAATTATAATTGATTTCCTTCCATGTTTATTTTTAATCAATATTAAAGTCAATCCCTCCAATCCAATTTAAATTTTTTACCAACTACTTTTGCCATAACTATTACATTTCATCATCACACTTTTGTGTTCTTTTGTTCATAATTCTTCTAAGATTTAATCAAAAACATCTTTGTGTTCTTTCGTTTTATTTTATTCAAAGTAGTTTATTTTACCTGTACCAAACTACTGTAGAAAGTGAATTTGATATGTAGTTTGAACTTGAAAGCTGCAAATGGAGGTTATGGGCATCTCATGACACTTTGAGTTAAAAAGGTAAAAAAAAAAATGACCTTTTTGTACACTGCATTGGAATCTGTTATTTCATTCAATTTAACCTAAATCAACCATGCATTCACCAACTCTGAAAAGTTTGAACATGCTATATTCCATAAATAATATTTATTCATTATAAAAAAAAAAGGAAGATGTTAAAAAAATAAAATATAAGAAAAGGTAGAAACAGGTTAGAAAAGTAATACAAAGATGATCAGAATGGTTGTTCAGCACATAGGACAAAGTTCACCCAATAAATATCATGACACAAGTGAATCAAAGGAACCACTAGAGGAAAAAATTTGTGAGTGTTGATTTTAATAATCTACTAAAAATCTTAGTCACTGTTTGGCTTTTTAGAAGTAAACAATTTCATATTATGTTCCCCACACAACACAACTCAACTTTGTCAAACCTAGAAAAACTATATATAATAGCTTTTCAGAAGTTCTTGGGATACAATTACTATTTTTGGTCTTGCTAACTAGTGTTTGGAAGTTTAATTAAAGAAATAAATTATTTAAATTAAACGAGGATGTATTTTAAAAAATATATAATTTTTTTTTAACTTCTTGACTAGTATCTTAAAGGTGTTAATTAGTTACCATTTGTCTTACTTTACTCAAATATAAGTAAAGTTTTGTAGTAGTTAATATCTTATAATTTTATTAATTGAATTTTTATATAAACTAAAGTCTCATTCTTTATAACGATATCCAGAAAAGAAAAGAAAATAACCAACTGAATAAAATATTTTTACAACGATATCATTAAATAAAATAAAAAATGATTAAAATTTATTTGTATTTAAGTTTATCAAAAAAAATATTGCTTATAACTAATTGAGTTGGGAGAGACTATTTTAATTTTGTATTAATGGATATTTGATTTAGTTTAGATCGGGAAATATAAAGTTCACTCCTCTAAGAGTTTTAAATAACAAAAAATCATCTTTTTTAAAAAATTTAAAGCTTAAGCCGAATGTGCTTAATGATTAATTCATAAAAGCGAGTAAGTTTAAACAAACATAAGACTTACAAATTTATTATTTTAAAATTTTAAGTTTTATATGATTGATTATGTTCAGATTTTAGGTTTAATAGTGATTGAAATTTTTTTAGACTTTCTTATCAGAAAGAAAAATTATATATATATATATATATATTTCATAAATAATTAATATCATATAAAAAATTTAATACATTGTAAGATATTTTTCTATACATGCATCTTCCATCAGAAAATATAAATATTATGGACTCTGTACAAATTTAAAAGATCACTTGGTACAATATTTTCCATTCCAACATCTTAAAATTTATCAAAAATATGATGATATGATATCACATAGTGCAAAAGAAGAATAATTGTTGAATTACTTTTTGTTAACTTCCATATAAAGTAGAGAAATTTTGGAGGATATTAAACTTCAATTCACATTTATAAAAGTTATCAATGTCCATTTACCAACATACGAAACTACTTTATGTTTTCAAACTGTGAACTTCTTTTGAATTTATCTGTTGTCACATATGTGCCTTTCTAGGATTTTCTTACAATAATAGGTACTTAAAACAGTGACAGTATTTGTGCAAATATTTCATTATACCTCTCATCTACTCCTATAAAATAAATATAATTTTGTAAAAATTCGTCTTTAGACTCTAAACAGCTCAAGCATTCTTATAAATGGAAGACTGTGTTGGTGTGCTTGGCAGGCCAGTAGGGTTAGGGGCTCTATGTCTAGGGCAACTACAACTGTTGTCGAATCTAGGATTTTAATTTGTCTCTTTATTTTGGGTAATGTGCTTACATAACACTATTTTATCTCCTATGTAAATAACAATTATTTAGAATATAATTTTTTTGTTTATCGAACTAATATATATCTATAAACAAAAATGATAATTTATATTTTAGAGTTTAATTATTTAAGAATGAAAGTGAACACTTTATAGTGAAAATAAACCCTTCTACACGAGTTAGAAACACAATTATAACTTACAAGTAATAACTGCCTCCAGCAAACATTAGTAAACATTCATATTGATGATGACGAATAAAGGTTTTAATTTTTAATCTTCAAAAGGCTTAGAACATTGACATTTATTGAAAAAATTACCATGAAATTTCTTGAAAACAAAATTATTAGAATGAACAAATTGGAGATTTCATGTTTGAAAACGTTGTATTTCATAAACATGATTTTAACTTTTATTTCTTCACACTGAAGTTGTATTTAACATTTACTATTTGGTTTTATATAATTTTTTTATTATCATTTTACTAAACTCTTGTTTAATAAGTAAGATTTTTTTATGTATAATAGAGATTACAAAATAAAAATCATGTTTATCAACAAATTTAATAAAAAAATATAAACTCGTGTATTTAATGCATGACTCTAATATCAATAAAAAAAGTACAACTTTTACAGTATACACGACTTTAGTAAAATATTAAAAGAAAATTTACATGAAATGATACATATATCCTAAACAATGGTGAAAAATAAAAAATTTAAAGATCATATCGTATAATACGGCTTCATATAAAAATCTTACGTTAAGATTAAATTATAATATATAAATAAGAATAATTACCTTACAAACTATTTTTTTATTACAAACTTCTTTATTATCAATTAATGTTTTGAAAAACATAACTATCTCATAATCAAATCTTGAATGTGTCCGACCAAATTTTTTTTAAGAAATTACAGATAAATAGTAAATTTTTTAAATTTATCTCTTATATATATATATATATATATATATATATATATATATACTTTTATTCCACAGTATAACAAACTAAGATTAATTTTTCAATATGCAAAATATATGCATTTAATTTTACTTTATTTGTATTTTCATAAAAAGAATTAGTTATTAAATATTTTTATTTATGAAATTAACAAAAAAATTATCTTTCTGTCAATTTTTTCTTCCTAAAATTCTCAACTTCTTATTTTGATTATGTTTAAAATTCTCATTAAATCAGCTAAATCGTTTTAAATATTTTTCTACTCAATTCATCAACCAAATAGTAAATTTCATCCGAAAGAAAATATCATTTTTCTCTTCAAGTCTGAAAATCATAATGTATAAAATATTTCAAATTTACTTAAATTATTTCCATTCAGAGTCTATTTGGCAAAATTTATAAGCTAGTTGGTAGCTGTAGGAGTTTGCATTTCTAAATAAAAATATATTATTATGTAATTATAATTTTAGATTTTTAAATGTTTAAATATTTAAATTCTTATTAAAAAACAATCAATGTCCTTTATAATGTAAAGTGTATGTACTCGTTGATCATGATATATTTCAAAATGGATCAAAGTGCCATGATTTTAATGGAACGAGTACATACTCTTGAAACTCTGAAAACTTTTTCAAGGGTAAGAAGATATATAATGAAAGTGCCCTATAAAATCAAGGTTGTAAAGAATATTTTGATCTAAACGACCCCACCCTTCTGTGGAGAATCGAATACTCCAAATGGCCAATGATGTTGGTGGGTTCGGTTTCAATTGGAAAGTCCAAAGTTTAACTTTTTCTAGCAAGGAGAGGATTTTAGGGATAGTATGATTTCAAGTTGTATATTACCTAAAAATAAGTTTAATTAACTTTCAAGTTCATTGTAAATTGTATTTTTAATTAAGTATATTATTTTTTATTTGTTAATAATTTAAATTTTATGTTTTTGTTTGAATTTCTGTCATTTAATTTTTTCATTCTGATTTAAATGTTATCTTATTTTATTATCATACTCTTTTGTCTCCGTATGTTAAGAAATATAAGATTTTACGGTTAATATAAAATATTACGATTAATATAAAATGATAAGCAACTTTTATTACTTCTATAAAATGATATTACGGTTAATCTAAAACGATCACGAGATCATCATTATTAGCACCATTGATCAAGAGCATAGTCACCACCATTATTGATAGACCGTGACTGTTACCACCATCATCATTATTTTATTATCTAACATATTTTCAATTAAAGAAATAAAGTCAGTTGTGCAATATCATTTTATATTAATCACAAATCTTATATGTTTTAATATTAAAGATAACTAAATAGGATAACAATACAAGATAATAATAATGAAAAATAAATAAAATATAATTGAAAAAATATAAAAAAACTGAGTACTCAATAAATAAAACAAATTTGATAAAATCTCAATTAAAAATAACCAAATGTATGAGAAACTTAAAATTAAATTAAAAAATTATTTTCACTCGCACTTTTTTTATAACATAAGTTTAACAACTAAATAATAATACAATATTAGACTAAATTAAATTAATAAAAGTAATTATAGAATGGTGATATAATTTCATAAGGATGTTATCGTGTTATTGTCTAATAAAAAAATAACGTATATGTAAACAATATTCATAAGTTTATTATTTTAAGGTTTTTGATTAAAAATTGTATTTTAACTTTTTAAATAAAATTTTTCATGACTCCTTAGTACCAATTTATTTTTTCCGTATCTCTGAAAAATCCTTCCTCTTTCATTTTAAGCTTTTTACCTAAAGGTTCCAATATTTATTGTGGGATATAGGGTATCCTCATGCATGCTGCTAATAACACTTCACTTTTCTGTCTTTTGATTAATTTTCAAAAGGTTCACATTTTATCTTTTGATGATTCAGAAGATTCAAAGGGTAACAAACACATGGAGGGAAAGTTGAAACTTTGAAATATCACAATGAAGAGGTCAGTAAGAAGTAAAAGAGCCAATGATACTAGTCACCTTTCTCTTATCAGTAATAATAAATGTTATAATAATAAGACAATGAGATTATTCAACCCGTATATAATAAGGACATAATAGAATGTAAACAAAGGATCCCTATAACCCATATCACAGATAACAGTATATTATAAGCCTTTGGTATTTAGTACCTTTCTCTTGAAAGTGATATCATATTTTGTCATATTGTTAAGAGTGACCAAAGAGAGAATATGGGAAAGAAATGAAAGTTAAATAAAAATGTCATTTTCTTTTTCTTTTACATAATATTATAATGTTTTGTTTTTGAATGAACGACTTGTCCTCATTATTATTTCAATCAACGACTTTGTCTGCATTATTTAACCATTTCAGGATGTAATGTAGAATCAGAAAGTTCCAACAAATCCTACTCAATCCAAACAATTAATCATTTGTGGGGTGTGGGGGCTTAGCAGATTGGACAAATACATCATCGATCTTAATTTTGTTATATCGTGGGTCTGACCCAAAAACAGAAAAAAAATAATTAGAAAGGTGTTTTTTCATATATATGTGATGATGGCCAGAAGAACAGTGATGATGCACATCCTAGAGAATTATTATTTTAAAGGATAAAGTTCGATATTGCTTTTAGCCATAGTAATAATTTATCGTTTTTCCAGTGAGAATGAAATCAAAGTAACTTAATAAGCTTTAGTCCTTTAGTTAAATTATGAAACTTGTCTCTTAATAAATTTATTACCTTTATAAAAATATATTTAGAAGTCAAGCCAATGATAAAAAAAAGTTACAAGTTATGTAAAAATTTAGATCACTTTTAGGATTTTATATCTTTTTCTATTCTTAGTCAATTGGTAATTATTATTGATTTGTACGTATAGCATTTAATGGATTTTTTTCTTTAAAAAGTAATGCTATATGTCACTTTGTACTCTTGAGGTGTAAAGTGGACCAGGTAGCTAGTGATCACTAATCTTTTGTCTTGTAATTTTGCTGTTTCTTTATTTTCATGATAGTTGAATTCATCATTCCATTTGGAATCCAATTATGAAAGACTTTAGATAGAATATTTTTAATAAACTATTTCATCATATTGTAGATAAACTTACTAAATGAAATTTTAATAAAAATACTTTATGTTTTTGCTAAGATAGATTTTTAATAGTTTTTATTTATTTAATAAGTTATTTATATTAGTATTATAAAATAATTTATTCTAATGAAACTTATATTTTGTTATACTCTATATGAAATAACTAAAATGACAAAATACTATTGGAATATTTTATACTTTTTTTAGGTTATAAATTTTGAAATATTATATCCAAAACAATGCCATGTTGGTATATCATGACACTAACCTTTACTAGGACCAAAACCCCACATAAATCACAGAACACAGTGTTCTTACCCTTTAATAAAAAGACTTTAGACACAAACAAACAAAACAAACACAGCTATCACACACTCAGATAATAAAAAATAAGAGAAACTAGAAAAACAAGAAAAAGAGCAATGAACATCACCACCCACTACTTCTTCTTCCACTCCAAAACCCCTTCACACTCCGCCACCCTTAAACCCACCACCACCACCGTCACCACCACCGTTGTTTTCGAATGAAGAAACCAACACATTATATATTTTAAATAAATTAATTTCTATATGTATTCGTAGCTTTACGAGTATATTATACGGTATACGCGCCAAAAATGGGTTGCACGGCATCCAAACTGGACAACGAGGAAACCGTGATACGCTGCAAGGAGCGACATCGTTTAATGAAAGATGCTGTCTACGCGCGCCACCACCTCGCGGCAGCGCACTCCGACTACTGCCACTGCCTCCGCCTTACCGGCTCCGCACTCTACACCTTCGCCGCCGCCGAGCCCCTCGCAGTCGCCGACGACACCCCTGCCGTCCTCCTGCACAAAACCACTACTAATTCCCAACCGTCACCACATCCTCCTCCCTCCGCCGCCGCCGCCGACGCCGACGCCTCGACAAACCCTAAACTCCCTCGCATAGTGACCTCCGGTGTCAGGAGCCGCCGTCAACCGCCGTCCAGACTCCCTCGCGTTCTCTCCGAACCGAGTCTCTGTTCCTCGCCGAGCGAGTATTCGAACTTCTTCCCAACCGCTCCTCAACAAGCTCAACCCGCACCTACTTCACAACCGCCACACCCTCCTCTTCCCGCCGTCACGCGCCGCCGCAAACCGCCACCGAAGCTCCCTCACATACTCTCCGAATCGAGCCTCTGCTCCTCGCCGCGAAGCGAATACTCAAACTTCTTCGCCACTGCGCACCAAGCTCAATCCACGCCTACTTCGCAAACCTCTTCGGTTTGGAACTGGGAGAACTTACGTCCTCCTCCTTCTCCTCCAGGCTCCGATTACTTCCTCCAACGCCGAAACCACAAACCGCAAACGCCGAACGTCGAAACGTCGGAATCGGAATCTGAATCGATGTACAATCCGTTCCGTTCGAACTCTCAACGCAATCGCAAAATTGATAACAGTACAAACGTCGATTCACATTCACAACAACAAAATGCAGAACCAGAGATTTCAGAATCGGAAACGGAATCGGAAGAGAAATACTTACATGAACCGGTTCAGACGGAGCGCGAGGAGGTTCTGTGCAGCGAGTGGGAGGTCCGTTACAGTTCCTCGAGTTCGTCGGAGCAAGAGGAAGGAGGTGCCGGAGTCACCTCACACTCTAAGGCCGAGAATGTCGCCGGAGGTTATGCTCCGGCGGCGGAGGATAAGAAGGTCGGCGATGACGTGGCGGCGGCGAAGGTGGCGGTGAGACATAGGGATTTGAAGGAGATAGTGGAAGCGGTTAGGGAGAATTTCGAGAAAGCTGCGGCGGCCGGAGATCAGTTATCGGAGATGCTCGAGGTTAGCAGAGAGCACCTTGATCGGAGTTTCAAGCAATTGAGGAGTAAGGCTTCTCAAAAAGTGCGCCAAATTTTTAAATTAATTCGTCTTAGTAACATTTTTTAACAAACTAATAAAATATATATTTTATTTAATTATTCATTTTATTATGTAATTATAAATTATTATTTTTTTAGTTTTTTCATTTTAAAATATTTCGTGTTGATTCTTATGTATGTTATTTTTTAATTCTTAAACATAGAGATTAGAAGCAATTTTTCTAATTATAGATATGCTAATATTACTTCTTTTCTAATGCTATAAAGAAATTATAAAATTTAATCTTTTATATAATTATTTTCCATGCAGAAACACTTTACCATTCAAATAGTATTCTGAGCAAGCTGAGCTCGAGTTGGACCTCTAAACCGCCGCTGGTGGTGAAGTACCGGCTCGACGCCGGTTCGCTGGACGGACCGGGCGGTTCAAAGAGTCTGTGTTCCACCTTGGAACGCCTTTTGGCTTGGGAGAAGAAGCTATACGAGGAAGTGAAGGTAATTTTCTGATTTGTTTCGGGGTATTTTTGTCTTCTGATAAAAAGTTAGCGTGAAGGTAATTTTCTGATTTGTTTCGGGGTATTTTTGTCTTCTGCTAAAAAGTTAGCGTGAAGGTAATTTTCTGATTTGTTTCGGGGTATTTTTGTCTTCTGATAAAAAGTTAGCGTGAAGGTAATTTTCTGATTTGTTTCGGGGTATTTTTGTCTTCTGTTAAAAAGTTAGCGTGAATTGCGCAATCCATTCTGAACTTACATAAATTTTTTTCATTTTTAAATATCTAGAATTTCATTTATTACGGAAAACATAACGTAAAGTTTTTAAACTAATATAAAAAAATTTAATAACATTTTGGTACTGAAGTGGGACCCACGGTACTTTGAGTAATTATTATACCTCTTGGATTTGGACGATCCACTTCGGTGTATTTGACTGATTGTGCATTGTTTACTGTGTCCTTGTTAAATGTCTAAAGTACCCCTATGTCTAAAAAAATCAAACTTTTGAGAGATTTAGTCCGAACAAATATAACACCGTTTTTATTTTTACAAAGAGAAAAATAAATAATTTGAATTTAAAAAATCCATTGAAAGTAAATTAAATTTTAATATTAGAGAAAAGAAAAACGCAAAAAAGTTCTTAAATTATAAGTGGCACGAATGGACTCCAAAATAATGTGTTAGGAATTCAAAATGACATATGTTTAAATTTTGTCCCAAATGTGATTCACAGTTCACATTCAGTTGTGATGAATTATTGGGTGTCCATTATCCTGATAGGATCTGAAAGAAGGGCAAAGATTTTCAGTAAAACAATTGTACGTATAATTTGCTTGCCCAAAAATGAATTAGAAAAATTAATCTATAGATTGTAGATTTTGGATGTTTGGAGTTTTTCATTTATATGTAGTGTGTGCTTTAACCAAAGTGAAGTCAGGTGGTTGGTTGCGTTGCATTTACTTTTATCCAAAATCATGCAGTTTTGGAACCTGTGTGTTGATGCATGCAGCTATGCTTTTCTTGTTCTGCATGTTTAGGCAAGAGAATGTGTGAAGATTGAGCATGAGAAGAAATTGTCAGCCCTGCAGAGTCTAGAATGCAAAGGTGGTGATGAAGCAAAGCTAGACAAGACCAAGGCTTCCATAACAAGGTTGCAGTCATTAATTGTTGTCACATCTCAGGCTGTGTCCACCACCTCAGCTGCCATTGATGGCCTTAGGGACGCTGATCTTGTTCCTCAGCTTGTTGACCTCTGTCGTGGGTATGCCTCCTCATTCTGCAATTGTTTTACTGTTTTTATATGCTCATGCATGAGAGGACTATAATAAATACACTTTCAATATAGACCATTAATCCACAAGGACTAAGAGCTAAGGTGTTTGACCGTCAACCAAGCCAATTAAGGCATAAGGGAGCACAGTGAATTTGCATTTGTACTGCCATAATGAATGAACTTTAACAAAGCACACCCAAATTTTGAAGTATTTGAGATAAGAAGAAATAATGATGAGTCTTTTAACATTTTATCACTTTATTAATTGATATCTGTTGGAAATTATCAATTTTTGTAGCTCTACTCCTTATTTAGAGAACATCATTCATGATTTCATAATTTTTAATATATATATTCTAGAAGAGAAAATTATAAAATCATTCGGGGCTTGATTAAACTGGAATTGGGATGTACATAATTTTGTGATTCTTGATAAATTATGATGAATAATAAAAGAGATAATAATATACATATACCTCTTTTCAAAAGATACTTATTATACACTTTTTTTGTTTCATTTTATTATCATATTATATATCCTATAAATTTATATTAATTTTTTTCCTCTTTAGGTGTAGATTATCATTTTGGGTATTCATAAAACATTTTCCTAATAAAAGATGTATTCAGAGAGTGTATCACTATTTTTGTTTTTCAACTTTGACCTAGTATTTGTCTTATCTATTATGTCTCACATTGTGAACAAGAAATAGTGATCAAAGGCACTTTAAATTATGGACTGCTTGCTGTGTTGCAATAACCTTGAACCATGTTGTGGCTTGCATTGCACATGGGATTCTCACTCAAGTTTTTGTGTATAAGAATAATCTAAACTGCGGAAAGGGAGGAATTCTGAGCCATAAAAACCCATTTCAAAAAACTTATGTTGAGAACTGCCTGAATCCTATTTCTTGTTCTATGTTTTTCAAAGAGTATTCTTCACAGGGTATCCAATTATTAAATCACAGTGAGGAGTTAGATACACAACACAACTAATCAAAATATAAAACATGCTAGTGTGGTGGTGAAGCATTATAGCTCACTGCTCTAGTACGTCACCTGCTTCATTCTGCATAATAAGTGCATGTGCCTCTTGTTTGTACCAGACCTTCCAACAACTACTGCCTAGCAACTGTACCACAATATTGGCCCACTATTTTACCTGCCAAAATCTTGTGCCTTTTTAAAATTTTAGGCTTCATATATTGGTAAATAGAATTTACAGATGGATCAGATATGTTAAAGAAATTATTAGGTAATTCTTGACCACCACTTATAAATGGTTCTAATCAATCTTTATGTGACTATGATACATAATTAAATATCATTAAATATTTTACCTTAAATTTAAGAACTTAAATACATGTCACTCTTTTGATTGGAACCATGACCACATAATAATTATAAACAGACTCGAACAACAATCATTTGCCTTCTGTTACTATTTCCAAATCATTAGTTAGGGCCAATTTTGCAAATATATATGAAATTGGAGATCCAGGGAAGGATGGTAGCATGATTATTGGCAAAGAAGAGTGGTTGTGATCAGTAAAAGTTTGATAACCTAGTTGTTCTAAGAAATGTTAAATAACTACTTACATATATGTTAATATTATCACTCCAGTCACAATTTTTTAGCAGTAGACTAGTGTGATTATTGATTTACGTTTTCAGGACTTTCTTTTAATTTCCTTCAATGCAGGAACTAATGTGATATAAATTCACAAACCAAAAGTGATTGAGTACTCCATAAAAAAAATCAATGACAGCTGAGAACTCAGCTAAAATGCTGTAAATCATGAGCATAAACCATTATTTTTACCAAATAATTTTGGTCTGAATCAGAGATGAGTTGTCCCTGCTCAAACTGTTCTCTCATGTTTGTGATATCATATACTAAATGCAGAATCATGTATATGTGGAAGTCAATGCATCAGTACCATGAAATCCAAAGCAACATTGTGCAGCAAGTCCGTGGCCTTGTGCATCAATCATCCAAAGGTCACTCAACATCTGAATCACATAAGCAGGCAACAAGGGATCTTGAATCAGCTGTGTCAGCTTGGCACTCCAGTTTCTGCCGCCTCATAAAGTTTCAACGTGACTTCATCCTTTCTCTGCATGGCTGGCTCAAGTTGAACCTTATTCCAGTCAACAAAGACAACAGCAACAACTGTGAATCATCTCGTGTTTTTTCTTTCTGTGATGAATGGAAACTTGCCCTTGACCGTGTTCCAGACACAGTTGCTGCAGAAGCAATCAAGAGCTTCATCAACGTTGTGCATGTGATATCTGTGAAGCAATCTGAGGAGCTGAAGATTAAGAAGAGAACTGAGAGTGCCTCCAAGGAACTTGAGAAGAAATCTTCATCTCTGAGAAGCATAGAAAAGAAGTTCTACAACTCATATTCTATGGTAGGCATTACCCCTCCTGAGTCAGGTCCTGGTAATGGCCAAGGCTTGGATGCAAGAGACCCTCTTGCTGAGAAGAAACTGGAACTAGCATCTTACCAAAGGCGTGTTGAAGATGAAATGGTGAAGCATTCAAAAGCTGTTGAGGTGACTAGAGCTATGACACTCAACAATCTTCAGACTGGCTTGCCTGGAGTGTTCCAAGCAATGTCAAGTTTTTCTTCATTGTTCACTGAGGCTCTTGAGTCAGTATGCAGCCATTCACATGCCATGAAGTAGGTCACTGATGCCCTTTTTCTTCCTACACTCCAAAAAGGCTAATACAGAATGTAAAACCTTCATTCCAGATTACCTACTATGGAATTTTCAACAACAATATCAGTCAACACCTTCTTTATGGTTAATCCATTATGTGAAATCTTCATTTTGGACTACCTAATCCGAAATTTAAAAGGGTTATATAGACTGAGATTGTTGGAGTGCAGAAAGAAATACCCTTCATTGATTTCTTCTGCATGGAAATTGAAGTTTAGCTCAAGGGCTGGCATTTTTTGGTGCAGGCTCCTACTTTATTTTGAGATGTAAATATGAAGAATTTTGTAATTCTATCTTTCATTTTATTATTGTTAATGGAAAAGGGGATCGTCTCTTTTTTGTGCAGACAAATGTCTTGAATTACTGTATCAGAGTCTCTGCATTGCATTTTGTTTAGTTTTTAAGCAAATCAAATGAGTTTTTAAAATTTATGATTTTTTTTATAAGTTAAATTGATTTATATACAAGTTAAAAAATAAAAAATTAGAAAAGTTAAATGAGAGAGTTTTTAATTCTAAAAACATTTCTTAAATACTTATGAAAGAAATTTGTTCAAATATGTGGCCATTTTGATGTATCCAACTTTGTGTTCTTCAAATTGTTCTGCTATTAAGTTAGTACTTTTGTTTTCTAAAATTCCGAATGATTGGTATTAGCTTAACAGGAATAGCAAAAATCTATTGTCGGAATCAATATGTGTAAAGAAGAAGGAATCAAATTACTTTAAATTGTACTGCTATATATGTTATATAAATTTTTACATCATCATCAACTATTTCATGTAAATCTTTTTATTTCATATATTATAAAAGTATATATTACAGTATTAAATAAACTTAGATTAATATATGATCTATAAGATAAAAAAAAATAATACAACTATAAATTTAAAGATAAAACTATCTAATGAAAAAGTTATTAAACAGTATAGTTTAGAAGACACTTGAGGAAAACATAGTCAATCGGGAATTTTTTTCTCTTTTTTAAGTTGATGTATTATGGAAATTATTGCAAGATTACATTTTTTTTCCCTCATCTTTTTCTTCAATCTCATAATCAATGTGTTTCTATTACAAAACTTCATAATCAATTAAAATTTATACCATAGATTATATAATTCAAAATTTAAAATATGATTTGATGTCATATACAATCTAAACTATATTATAGATTACACAAGCTATAAATATTTCGGATTGTATAAATCTGGCATCTGAAATACAGTTTCAAATTATCTAATTCGAAATATAATTTTAAAAGAATTATTTCAAATTACCTAATATAAACTACTATTATAAACAATAATTACAAATTTAAGAAATAACAAATTTAACATATATTAGGAAATGCATTATAGTTATGCAGTGGGAGAAGAAAGTAAGAGAGTGGAGGAAGAAAATGTTGTTCTCTTGAAATAAAATACTTTTTTTGCATTTTCCTTTTTTCTAGGCATACCCTCCTCTCATGTTTTTGTTTATGTTTATTTGTGGAATAAATTACAAGAGTTTAATGATATTGCACAAAAATTCTTACATTTTTAAATAATATACAAAGAATGATAGTAAAACAATTTTTTGAAAATTAAAGAAGGCAAATGTAGAGTAAAAACATAAAACAGTTTTTGCCATCTCGCAAAACCTAGCGAGTGTAATTTGTTTTTTTTTTTTTTTTATAGTGTCCTTGTAAATATGATTAGATTTGATGCTTCAGAAAGTAAATCTTGATTTTTTTCAAAATTAAATTCTAAAATAAATTTCAAGATACTTGTTAAACTTGTCTCAATAAAATTACTCAAGATTTACAAATAAACTCTCATCTAATAACAATAATTATAATAAAAGTATTAAATAGGTAGACAATTTAATTTTTTTACTCGTACGATTTTAATTATCAATACCTATATATCATCATGAACTAATGGAATTAACTCAATTAGTTTAAGAAAAATAATTGGAAATAATGTTTATTTATTTACTTATTTGTGTGGGTATAGGTTCGAATTTTTCTGTGTGTGATCTCATATTATAAAATCAGTGTATTTTACTATTCTATCTTACCTTAACATCCTAAAAAAAAGTGTTTTTAATCCCTAAAATTTAGAATGAATTTCAAATTTTAAAAGAATTCACTTGTAGTGCCTCATATTTGGGAAAATATGATTTTAATACACACTAAATTTAAAGGACTAAAATGGTCTTTTCATTTTTTTTTAATTCTTCAAATTTAATATTAGGGACTAAAATAATTATTTATTAATTCAAGAGTATAATTTTTTTAGTATAGTTTCTTTTATTTGAAGATCAAAACCAAATTGATTTTAAATTTCTGAAAATACAAACATAAATAAAAAATTAAAAAAAAAAGTTATCTCTCATCTATTAGGAAGGGTCTGAAGGATAAAATACAATGAATACCCCAATTATAAAATGAGGAAAATAAACTTGAAAAAAGGTCATATAGTTCCAACCATTCATGTTTGTTTCATCATCATACAAAATTATAATTTTTTCAATTTTAAAAATGAAAATTTATCTGTCTTTTCTCCTTCTCCATTCAAACATACCTTGACTCAAGTCTAGGTTTGTTATAGTATTGTCATTGTCATCAACAAGCCCTGTTGCAGCTTTCAGAAACATCCATGTTTTCATGAAAGGACCATAGAGAGAAATAATGGGGCATGAGCAAATTGTGACAAGGCCATAAAAAGACTACATTATATTGACAAGTCCCCTTTCATCCCCAAGCAAAGAATCTGTCACACATGCAGCACAAATGTAGTAGAGGGGGACCAAAAACTAACCATCAAAAGTAGTGTTTGTATCATTAAAATGGAACGCCTGTTATGTCAAATGTGGTCCTCATTTTGCTTTTGTGAATTCTTGAACAATCTTCATTTCAACATTCATTCAATCATTTCATACTTTTATCTTGCATTTCTTGAGTTCTACAATGTATCTAGATTGAAGGTTGTTTTTCACAATACAACAGTAACTGTGAGGGGGCAATTTTGCAGGATAACATTTTTATGTTAAAATCATACTTTCTAGGAAATATTAACTTAAAAAAGAAAAGATTTTGTCACAAAATTGGCTTGAGTGGTTGAGACAAGGAAGGTTTAATGCATAATTCAAATCAAATTTCAGAAGTGCAAAATATAGATTTGGTTTTCTATTACCAAGATTCAATAGAAAAATATACCCTTAACAATGCATAAAATATATGTTTTACCAAATCAACAAAAATGGATCAAGGTAGCTCCTCTTGACCCCATTTAACTCACCAGATTTCAGCAGACTTCTCAATTCTCATAATTGCTCTGAAGTAGATATTCAGGTAGATTTCACCAGTATACAAGTTTTGTCCTAGTCTTTAATTAATGAAAGACTAATATATGTTATTCTTAATCATTGTTCTAAGAGCATTCTATGTTAACTGACAAAATGAAGGAACAGCACAAAACAATGCCATCAGCTGCACCTGAATCCTGATGATAACATCACAAATCTTGCCCAAAAATGTAAAAGGATTATAATTTTCCTGAGAAGTATTTAAATTCTGTATAGAAACACTACATTATGGATTATCCATAATAATTGAGGGATCAGAAAAGGAGAACTGGAGAAGAACCTACTGGAGAAGAACCTATCTAAACTTAAGGTAGCATATTTTCCAACTGAAATGGACTTTCACTACAAGGCAGGTAAGCTGAAACAACATGGTAATGCTGGGCAGCACCCATGAATATGACTAAGAATGGAGAATACAATAAAAGGCAGATTGAGGAATCCGAACTAAAAGAACTCAAAGTCCAGATATTTACCCCCAGACTTCATGTTGTCAGTAGTAGTACCAACTATCCTTTTACTAGTGCTGCCAACCCCAACAGTATTATCAGCTGGTCCAACCTTCCCTGGTAGTTCATTTTCCACCGGTCTCGGCACTTCCGGCGGCGTGCTACACCTAATCAATGCCCAGTTGACCCCTTCAAAGAAAGGGTGCTGCTTGATCTCGGTTGCACCCCTTTTAACCCCTAGACGATGCTGTGGCTCCTTCACTAGCAAGCCACGGATCAGATCCCTGCTGGCATAACTGGTTGCAGGTGATTCCGGAAACCTGAGCTGCTGGCCTACTACATTGAAGAGTGTAGCACGGTTTCCTGACCCTTTGAAAGGGGTCTTACCATATAATAGCTCATGCAAGAAAATTCCAAAAGTCCACCAATCAACTGCACTTCCATGACCTTCTCCTTTGATAATTTCTGGGGCAAGGTATTCATGAGTGCCAACAAAGGACATGGATCGAGCTGCGGTAGGCTCCGCAACAAGCTCTGGAAGGGTGCTGGATGGCAATCCAGGATCAGCTCTTGGCTTCCTTAGCTTCTTGTTTTTCTGAGGAAACAATCGAGGAATGAAACATGCAGGTTGGATGCACACTGATGATGGCTCAATACAAGCAGGTTGAACACAAAATGCACCACCGGGCCGTTTGGAAGGGTCGCCGTCATAGGATGATCTGATAAGAGTAGGAGACACAGCACATCTGAGGGAGAGATCAAAATCTGATAGCATTATGTGACCATCATCTCGGACCAACACATTTTCTGGTTTAAGGTCTCTATACACCACTCCAAGCATGTGAAGATATTCAAGAGCAAGCAGGACCTCCGCAGCATAAAAGCTATACATAGAGAAAATGACAACGTAAATCCATATGACAAACAATACTAGATCGACACATATGAGCATATTAAGAAAAGCACCTTAAGAGAACTCATGCAAACTAGCTAGATGCACTTCACCTAATCACATCTTTGTTGCATCATTGATTATGAATATGATGCATCAATCACTTAACATGGTTGAATGAAATGAAGCAACCGATTCAAAACTTCACAAAGATGTAAATAAGACAAGCATACATAGAAGACCTATAATAAGAAGCTGTTATTTCTTCAAATCTTGCAGAGAAGCTACTGTTCAAGGGAGGATACTAGCAGTAGATATCCAAGTACTTCGTTTAGCGAAGGAATCACAGGAAACACATGACCAATGCAGTTGCATAAGCCAAATTATTCTTCTATCTCAACAAATGCAAGACAAGAAAGAAACAGGAAAAAAAAAAATATTTCTCCAATTCATAAAATTCGAGAAAAAAAAGAGCAAGCATTAGTTTCAGAGTGTCTTTTTAGCATATCATGAATTAAGAAACAATAAATCAAAAGGAAGTAAAAAAGAAGAATAGTTACAAATCCTTAATTCCCCCTTTCTTTTGAAGAAATTATTTTTCTCAAACTCTACAAATGCAAAAGCATTAAGAAACAGAAAAACATTATCACAGAAAACTATCATGATCAAAAGTAATTAACAACAAAGAACTCAGGTAAAGAAAAGCAACTAAGTAAAACATAAAGCATACCGTGCAGCATATTCTGAGAAATGCTTCCCAGGTTGCCGCTGCCTTAAAGTGTGCAGATCACCGCCTGGACAATATTCCATTACCAGACACGAAAATCTGTCAGTCTCAAAATGTGTATACAAAGTTGGTAGAAATGGATGGTCCAGCAACTGCAATATCTCCCTCTCTGTCTGTGCTCTAGTCAGCTTCTTTCTGCTTGCTAGGGATGCCTTATCCATAACTTTCATGGCAAAATAACACCGAGTTCCACTCAGTTCTGAAAGATACACACTTCCAATGTCACCACATCCTAAACGTTTGAGCAATCTAAAATGACTCATGCCCAGAATTCCATCCCTCAATCGGATGGCAAGAATAGCCTTCCACCTAGGATCATTTCCTTTGTGTGGCTTATTGGCACTACCAGTTATGTTGCTCCAGTTGCTGTCATCACTGAGGCCACTGCTATCACTTGCTCGGCTAGCACTAGTTTTTGCACTCTCCAGTGAATCCCCCCTCACACTCCCTTTAGTACTATCACAGTTTCTATCTAAACTAAGCATGCCATCACTAGTCATTGCATCACTCCGATATGTACTAGCATAACTATTAACAATGCTCATCGCAGTGACAACACCAGTACTATCAATACTACTAAGTGGACTCACATTGCCACTAGGAGGCAAAGAAGCATCCCAAACACATTCTTTTTCCTCAGCATCCGGAGGTAGGACAGAGTTCTCAGTATTCTGTGATGCCCGAGGACCTAAAAATGCCATCTTCCCTATGTCATTTAGTTCTTCAACCAGGCTTTGTTCAGGGGAAAGAACAGCAGGACTTGGTTTCTTTGCAGGGACACGAATTGAGAGATCTTCCAGAAAAGGGCCCTTTGTGGGCAAGTTCTTGATCAAGCAACCAGCCTCGGATTTGTTTTGACCTATTGGTACATAAACCGTTCTCATAAGATCTGTATCAACAGGCTCTGGGGGGTGACTAGCACCAGCAAATAAACTTGGACCACCATCCTCAAATGAATAGCTGCTTTCCTTCAATGTCTCAAGATCAGGCACAAACTCCTCAGCTTCTGGCGAAGAACCCTTTCCTTTCCATGCCATGGTGGGCTCAAAGGTGAGGGACTCATCAGAGGATCGAGCATCAAATCCCATATCTTCTTGTACCAGATATATTCTTGCATTAGTTAACTGGGCTACTTCTCTGATTGAGGCCAGATGTGAAATAGGGACATGCACATCCCTTGTTTTGGACAATTGATTCACTTCTCTGAGTGAAATCCCAGCACCACCAGAAACAACCTCCTGGCGATTAAGCCTCTGACCTGACTCTCTTGCTGCAGATGTGTGCCCTTTTGATACCTCAACAAGGATAGGCAAGTTCCTTGGAAGTAACTTCGGCTCAGCAACCCTCTCCATAACATCACACAAAGACTTAAACTTAGCAAGGCCCTGCAAAGAAAACCATAAGTTCATTCAACAGTAGCTTCATTACTTCAACTTGAGTTCTGTTTCCAAATTGAATAAACTACTATTCACCAACAAACAACATGGTGAACATAACCAAGACAAGTCTTAAACCAGCCATCAAAACAACACAGAGCCAAACAATGACCGAATCAAACAATCCTAATTTACATGTTATATAGTGAGTGAGGACAGCTAAAAGCACACCCAACAAGTAAATGCTACATGTAGAAAGCCAGCCAAAAACAATGGTAATTGCTTGAACCATCACAAACAACAAGAAATAGTTACACAATGTCATTGAGCTTGACGGTGTTTGAAAACAGAAAAATATTACTTAGAAAGCATCAAGATTCCAAACCCTTGACAAGAAAAAACCACCCCAACTTGAAATCAATAATGAGAGGCTCCCAGATCAGGAAACTACATAGTTACTTGAAGCATTAAAACACTAACTGCAAAAGCAATGAAAACCCATATTAAAAAAGGTAAAACAAAATTGAAATCTGTTCACAAAATCAAATTTCTTAACACATTGAAAACAATAATAAGAATAAGAATATAAAGAACACACATTTTTTTCTATTTCTTTGACAAATGACAGTACCCACATAAACCGAATAGCTGCAAGCCATTCTTTTTGAGACAAAGAGGGATCTATGTTCCACAAAACAAAAGTGAAAAGAAGAAGAAACAAAACCAAGCAAAAGGGACAAAATACAAACCCAGCATTGAAATGAAGGAGAAAACTGTGCAATATTATAATGGGTGTTTTCCCTTTGTTTCCACTACTTCATAGCCAATAACAACAACCACAACAAACAACAAACACACCCTCTTCCTCTTTCCTTCCACCACAACTCTCTCTCTCTCTAAAACTGAAAAAATGGTGAGAATGAAGGAAGAAAGAATTCTCTCTCACACACTATAAAGTGTTGCTGTAGCTGTTGGTGGTGATAGTTATGAACTGTGGGTACAAGCTTTTGCTTTAATATTTTTTAATATTATTGTTTTATTTTCGGTTAAATTATTTTTTAATTCTGTCTATAACTATTATTTTATAAAAAAGTTATAATAACAATAGTATAAAAAGAAAGTTTCTGACAAATACTTAAGTAAACTGAAATTTATTATGGTTTAACTTATCTTATGTGTTAACATAATTATAAAGAAATAAGAATGTAATGAAACTGTAATATTGGACTAAAAAAATTGATAGTGTTACTCAATTATAAATCAGTAAAAAAATATTTTTAGTGTAAAAAACTTTACCATGTTACTTAATTATAAGTCTGTAAAAAAATTTACTTTTAGTATAACTACTTTAAAAGTATAGGCTATTGTAGATATATTAAAAAATATATATTTCAAAAGTTGACATTAACAATACATGAAACTAAAATTTGAAATAATAAATTGATAATATTTAAATGCAATAAAATAAATGTGCATAAATGAATATTAAAAATATTGTTTCAGTATTATTCATTGCATCGTATAATAAATAATATGCATTAATACCAATGTCACAAAATATTAACAGGAACATTAGGGGGTACATATAATAATTTTGCTCCATTTTCTAATAAAAATGTAATTTCCTTCTAGTAGTATAATATAATTAATTAAAATAAATAAATTTAGATAATTAAAAAATAAAGAAAAACATAAAAAAATATGATGCAAAGAAAAATAAAAATAACAAATAAATTATTATTATTTTATAATTTATAATTTAATATTTAATATCGTGTTTTATTTGATTTTAAAATGATTATTATAAGAAAATAATATATATCTCAGTTTTTAACAAAAGAAGAAGAAGAAGGCAAAATCAATTTAGGGGAGCTCTTATTTTTAATTCAACAGTTTTATTTGATTTTGTTCCACTCTTCATTTCTCTAAAACTAAATAACATTTACTTCTTCTTCTTTTTTTGTCATTTTATAAGATATAAAACACATCTATTAAAACAATACTCATCCTTACTTATAATTATAAATAATTTAGAATAAAATATGTAAATTGTTTTAAATTTGATGACATGTTTTATATTCTTATTTATTAAAATAGTATAATAATTTTTTTCTATTACTATAACGCTCTTTTGGTTTAATATTCTCACTTATAAATTGATAATCCCAGCATTATCATAACTATGTGTAATATTTATATGTCACTTCTTCAACAGTTTAAAGTTTGATTAATTATTTGTATTTAGAATATTAATCCTAAAATGATAATATTTGTTCAGATAGAAAAAAGGAAGGTGGGACCCACAGTGTTTTTTCTTTAAGGTACACTTCTTTTTCTCTCTTTCATTAACGTCAAGCCGTTTTCCTTGATCGGCAGCGCGTGCTTCTCACCCTTTTTGCAAGCGAGTGTGTTTCTTTTCTTTTGTTTGTTGTGAAGAAGTGGAATATCCTTCACTGGAAGTGGATTATGATCAGTGATAGGGACCCATTATTTTCAAATACCAGTTTAGGTTGGTCCACTTCTTTTTTTTTTTCATTTAATGATAATTTATAAGAATTAATGAATATTCTTTGATGTTTAAACAACAACCTAATTGTTTATTCTTTATTAACATTAAAAATATTTAATTTTAAACGTTTTTAGTTTATACTTGTGACTTTTGTATTTATAATTTCCTTTTATATTGTATTCCTAAAAATTATAATTAATGATTTTGATATGGTAAATGAATAAATTTTAGTTTCAATCTTTCCAAAGTATTTTGGTTCTTTTATAGTATAAAATTAATGATTTTGACTGATAAAGTCCATTTTAAAATAGGTAAACAACATCTATTTTATAAGTTTGAAAAATAGTTTGTAAGTATCATGTATTAATATTAGTAAGTATCTTTTATAAGTACGTAACTAATTGTTTAAAACGATAGTGGTTTAAATTATATTGAATATGGATATTTTGGTATTTAAGGAAAAAAAATATAATTCAAACTTCAATTAAAAAAAATATCATATCTTTAAATTTCTAAAAGATATTTTAATATATTGATGTAGTTGAGAATGGAGTATTAATTGAAGAATAAGTTTTTCTTTATTTTTTTTCTTAAGTTGATTCTAAGATAATTTGCATATTTAAGATTAAAGTATCGCATGTAATTTTTTTTAGAATAAAAATAATCTTTGTTAATATAGGATTATGAGTGTATGTTTAGATTATTGATTAAAGTCTATTATGTACAAATTTAACTTTCATGATTAAAAAAGTAGAGGAAAGTTGGACTAAAATAAGTCTTAATAGGTAAGAGAAATTATTTATATTTTTTTTATAAAACCTTAAGGATAAATAATATGATGTGAAGCTGACTTGATCATATTATTATAATTTATATACAAGGTTGTTAAAAAAAATTGCAATAACTTTGTGATTTTGACTAAGTGATTAAATCAATAAAACGTGAATCATGATGTAGCCCCATTTGACAATGTTAGAAAAAAAAAGGAGATCATGCAAGTGTAAGTGCTTCATTTGATAGACAATTAAAGCGTTTTACAGACTTCTCAATTTGATTGATAGGTGTTTATGAGCATTAGAAGATAAGTGCAGACTGAATTTTAAAATTAACGTAAACTTAAAAAATATTCTTGTAGCTTAAGTATGTAATGCAATATCTTCACCATTTGTTACAAGAGAATTTACGTTCAAGATAATTCAACATAAAGATCTCTAAGAGATTTGAGCTAAAGCTGCAATATTTGCTAACAGTCCTTAAACAAACATATTTCAACCCTAGTATAATTATTTATCCAACATTGTATGCACTTTTACTATATTTAATCTTTTACATCAACATGTGAAACTTGTTTTAGGAATCATTATGCAAACTCCTACCTTGACATCTTTATTGCTCCTTCTATTGAAGCCTTTTTATATGAACATTTACATCAAACAAAACATATCATGCATACCACATTTTTGCCAATGTGCCTACCTGCCCACCTTTTTATCAACATTGAATCCCTAATATACTAATTGACATATGTTACTACACTCCATAACTCATTATTATTAAAATGTATGATTAAATGAATTGTAAGCAAACTATAAGAGAAAGGCACTTATTGAAATAGGAGAAGAAAGCTTTTAAACCTTTTAAGTTATCCATGCTCATGGTTTTTAGTTGTGTTAATCCAAAAATTTTATCCCTTTCACCTTTACATTCCTAGAAAATTGCATTGCTTCTATGATTCCAAATGCATCATACTATTGTTATTCACAACATCTCTAGTTTTGAATAGGAAGGTAATATGACACTATTTTGATGTCTATCCATTTGTTACAAAGGTTCTAAATGTAGACTCTCCCTCCATTTATCATAAACAATGCCGAAGATCATGCACATGCATCATAGCACACCCTAAATTATAGCTTATGTTATCTCTTAATTATAGCTTATGTTATCCCTTAATTATTTGTAATAATGTACATATCTTTTTGTATCTTTCCGTTACAAGAACAAAATCATTGTATAATTTATATATTTGTTTATTTACAATATAT
>Ga0099824_1000915_pt1 | contig 39073 bp, 21 predicted proteins | sample SiratrowhiteBW_FD_76837 | JGI IMG/M metagenome (GOLD analysis project Ga0099824, IMG submission 76837) | Root nodule microbial communities of legume samples collected from California, USA - Siratro white BW | ecosystem: Host-associated > Plants > Roots > Nodule | place: USA: California... | reverse complement strand
TATTTAATTTATTTTACATAATTTATATAATTATTAATTAGTCTAATTTTATTAATTATAATTAGAATTATTGTTATGTTTTGCATAAATCTTCTAAAAAATAACCATTGTTAAAGACAAGAAGTGTTAACATGTATGTTTTAATTTGTTGGGTTTTGTGGTATATATTGTGTTCATTCCACTTAATTGTCTATAGATTTTCAAATAAATGTTTGGACAATTAGAAAGAGTAATTAAAAATATTCATGATTCTAAGTTTCATAGAAAGTGTTTATACTTGACAATTCATGATTTTCCTAGATTTTTTTCCTATTAAATCATAAAAAGAAATTAAAATTGTGTTGACAGTGAACAACTAAAAATATAATTTATATTTTTTTTAAATTTTATATTAAACTCTTGAAATGAAAAAGGAATATAAGAATATAATATCTAACAAGTAGTTGGAAGTAAATATTCAGGTTTAAGTACATAAATTGCAAGTATAACTGTGGATATGAATTTTTAATTTTGGATGGTTCACATTGTTAAATGAGTTTAGTGTATATAAATGATAAAGTACCCATCTTCATAATCTAATAAATTTTATAGAAGTATTTCTTTGAATTTTAATACATTCAATATCTCTAACTTATTTAGTGTTTATGAAGTATTGTGTTATGAATAAAGTTGGTGTTAATATTTACATATTAAAAAATTGAAAAAACTGACTAGGTGTATATTATACCAAATATTATTATTAAAAATATGTTATTCTTTATTCTATTACGTAATTTATTGTTTAACATATTTTTTATTTTTTTATTTACATGTTAGTTTATTTTAAACTTATTTTTTTAATACTTAAATATGTTAAATAATTATATTATAGCTAAAAAACCGACAGTGATTTGTAGGGTAATTATAGTTTAAAAAAATAAAATCCATTTTTTATTATGAAATTAAACAAGTTGAGTGATATGTATATCACCTCTAGAAGTAACAGCAACCTGTGACATGTGTGCAATTTGAGTTCCCAACGACAAAGAGACAGATTTTACCATTTCGAGTATGAAAACTAAGAACAAAACATCCACATCAACCTCATGTAATGCCTCTCTCGCTGTTGTGATTTTGATAGTTAATTGTTTTGCAGTATATAACAACAACCCTAAATTTTATCTTTAATGTCTGTTTAAGTAAACACGTTTGGATAATAATAATAATAAATAAATAAATAAATAAAATAAAAAGAAGATGTAAATAGACCGTACACGTGAAACACGTATTGTATCTACCAGAAGCGTGGGAAGATGAGGCTATGAAGAAACTACGAGTCAAACCAAACATTTATGATGGGCAGACATGATGTTTTTTAGGTAAATTAGGGCAACATCATAAATAATGCTTCTACTTACTGCCAACACACATCACATAACAGACGTGCTTATTTCTCCAACATTTCGCAATAATCACTTAATGAGCTTGCGGTGTCAAATCATGCCAAGGAATTTTTATTAAATACAATTTTCCATTTTCGATTAGATTCGGTGCACGTAACTCATCATACATTTAACATACTTTTTATTTTTTCTGTTCTTTATTACGTAAACTTTACTATCATTTTATATTTAGTACTATTTCTCAATTTCTTTGACGCAATCGGTTCTATAATTATTACAGTTATAATAACTATGTAACAAAATGTAAAATTTCTAACATGTTAATGAAGTATATTTATTATTATTTAACTTAAAACTATAGAAATGCATATAGATCCACTACAACAAATGGTTCTATAATTATACAGTTATAACTATGTAACAAAATGTAAATTTTCTAACATATTAATGAAGTATAGTTATTATTATTTTACTTAAAACTATAGAAATGCATAAAGATACACTGTAACAAATATGAGACTTATGCCATTATAACATTCGTATTTAAGGACACTTACTAATAAAGTATTGGTGTATGACTTTAACCTACATTATTTATTTTTATAATATATATATATATATATATATATATATATACATGTTTATTATTCTTCTTATTATTATTATATATTTTAAAGGTGAAGATAATTATAAATTTAAAGGTCATGAGACATAGATGCCAGTTGAAGTTTTTTGGTATTTGAAAGCTATCCAAGGTCATTATTACATGATTTTTTTTTTTATTTGAAAGTTATCCAAGGACATTATTATATAAATTGAGTAATTGTAATTAATTTCATATAATGTTTATGTCTTATCTTTATAAACTTACTTGTCTTAATCTTTAAAATAGGTAACTAAAGTAAGGACACATGAATGTACGAACTTTGTATTATAAAATCTAATCAAAAGTTTTGAAGTATGTCCTTAAAGACGGAAATGATTCACTTACATGATATTTTTAGACACAAAGGTTACTTACGAGTTTTAGTAAAGTTTTTCCTAAGTTTTTTTGTTATGTGTAACTTTCAATCCTTAATCTTTGTTTGTTGTTGTGTTGTTTTAAGTTTTATTTCATATATTTCTATATATATTTAGAATACTTATTTTACATTGGTTTTTATCTGATAAACATAAAGAAAAAGGAACAACTCATGTAAGATTAGCTATACTACATTAAACAAGACTTTACTATAAGTTGGAATATTAGTATTTTGCTCATAAATACATACAATATTTTCAAGAAACACCAAATTCATCAAGTCAAATATCATAAAAAATATAAAGAAGGTTTTGAGACAAATGCTATGTGCAACAAGGAATCAAATAAAACAAGGAATCAAATAATCTGACAACGAACTATTATATAAAAATACGAAAGGGATGTGATTACAATGGATTTAAAGAGTTTGATCTTAGAAAATAATAGATTAGAATTTATTTCATCTATAACATAGGACAATAATTAAATGAAAAAATAGATCTTAAATATTGTAGGATTCATTGAATTGAATGTCTTATCCTAATGTTATCAATCTGTTCAAGAATAAACATATTTGTTCTGTATATTAATTTATATTATTTTCTTGCTGAAAGAAAGAAGATATTACTAAATTTATATATTCAAAATTTCAAACTACAATACTAGACAAACTAAATATATTACCTTAATCATAGATTAATTAAAGATGATTTAAACAATGAAGAATTTATTTTAATTTTAAGTCAATACCAAATTCACTATAAGAAATACAAAAATAACATGTTAATGTAAATACAAATTTCAAAATGGTTCATTTAATGTATTATGAGAGTACTAATTCATGCTAAGTCACACATAAGGAAGTAGCCACATTGTTATAAGCTGAAAAAATTCAGGTTTATATTACATGTGCATCTTATGTCTTTCTATGTTAGAAATATTAAAAATAAATGTCCAGTCATTGTCCATTTCTATGTTAAAAGTATTCTAAATAAAGGTCCAATTATCATTATTATTAAATACATGATCTTGTTCATCAATAATGTTTATAAGTGAGTAAAATCACAATTTATCAATCTAAATTCACATTAAAAAATATTGATTCTAGAAAACTAAATAACAATAATTTTCTACATCACCATAATACCACTTAACTATTTCCCCTTTTTAATGGTTCCAACATTAGAGACACTTCAATCACTTCCAACATTTGGTATCTAGATCACAAAATATATCTCTATAAAATATGTTAATGTTCTACTTGAATAATATCATTAATCTGATGTCCTGAAAATCATGTTTGAAGAAAAGATAAAGATAATTACTTTCTCTAGTTCTTAAATTATATGTTTTGGTACAGGAATTTTAGACAAGTATTTGAATGTTTAGTTCTAGAAGTTTCTCAAGACAACACAAATATCTTTTTTTTTGTCAACAACCCTTTCACTTTTGAATAGATATCATTCTTCCAATTTGTATAATCAAGTGTGATCTCAGAATCTCCTAAACTTTTAGCTTGTACCATATGCTTCTTTAATTCATTCTACATGCATGAACCCATTTAAAATAAAATTATTTAATATAAAATCTTAATCAAATACAATCAATAGTTTATATTATGCTTTAATAAAATGAGCTTTTATAATTATATAATGTGGTTTTTCAGTCATAATACTCCCTATTCTCAAGTTTGAGTATTGATATAAATTTCAGTGGGTGAGGGTTGCACTCCCTTTTTTTCTTCTTTCTTTGATTAATGGAATCTCAATAATCATATTTCTACTATGCAATAATTATAATAATTAATTATCTAAATAATATAATTGAAATATTATTGAAAGAAATAAAATTACCTTGTGAATAAGTCTTGGAAGAGTCTTGAAAATCCTCATATTTATAACAACTTTTGTTTATATTATATTACTTATGTCTAACCAAATGTTATTAATCTCAACAATAGGTAATATATTAATGACATTATATATACACTTATGATTTAAGGATCGAAATTGTGCTCTAAGGTTAAAGCAGCTAATAAAATTGGGAAAGGAAAGTCAACATAAAATACTATAGGGTCTGATGAAATACAATGTAATAGTTTTTTAAAAATCATTAATTAAGTAATTAAAAAATTAGATTTATATTATAAGTAAAAAGAGTTTGAAGAGAAACTATACAGGTTGAAAATAATGCATCGATTTAATGGACTGTTTTATAAGAAAATTGGATTTTTTTATTGTCAACGCATATATTATTTACACAATAAAATTAATAATTTTATTTACTAGTTATTGGCTAAATAATTTTTTAAATTATAAATAATAGTTTTTCATTTAAAATAAAATGAACTAATGAGACTAAAAATAAATTATTAAATGAATTAATTAACAATTTTAACCGAGTTTTCTTATAATTTTATACTATGATCTTAATAATGTTATTTCAAGAAGTTGGGATCGAAACTTTATTTTATAAAACTTTTTATTTGAGCGTTGATGTAATTCTTAAATGATAATAGTCTAAAAAACAAAATTAATATTATTTTTTTATTAAACCATTCAAATTATTGATTGAACAACCAAACCTCATTTGGCGAGTAACTAATTAAGTGTTTAGACAAGTTTAAAACAAAAAAACTAAAATAAATTTCATAAAACAAAATATATATATTTTTTTTAAAAAACAACCACTTTTACTTCAACTGCAACTCAAAACAAATATGTTCTTCTCTAATTTATTCAAATTTTTTTTACTCTACTCAAACTAAACATTTAATATCAAATTAAATAAAATATTTCAATAATCAGTTCACATCAAACTAATTACATGTGAATCAAAATCAACAACAAACATTCTTAATTATCCAACCTAATGTTTTATTCAAATTAATTTACGATAAATAAATTAAAATATATTACCTACTTTAAAATCATGTATCTTTCAAAAAATTCACCCCAGAAACAAAACATGAGAAGAAGATTCACAAAAGTACTGAATTGCCTCAAAGAAGATAAATTTAAAAACCAACCACATTATCCACCCGTATAAAAAAAGATAGAAAACTGAGAATATGAAACAAATAAAAGTTTTCTCAAAATAAGAAAATAATCAATTACGAACATTGTTACATTATATATGTACTATAAATGAAGAAATAAATAACTCCAAAACCCTAGAAAAAAAGGTCCAAAAATTTTAACTTTAAAAAAATCTATTTTATATTATATATAACCTTTATAACTTTAAAATATTAATCCTCCACTTATTTTAAACCTTCTCATATATATTTATAAAATATATCCTTACATAATATAGTACTTTCTTAATTTATAAAAAATTATATGAATTTACAACAATAAATTTACTAGTAAACATACTTTAATAATTATTAGAAATCATAATTAGCAAAATTTAATATAAACAAATTTATCTAATTTCAAACATTTCCTAAAACAATAATATTTTATTTTAACATTTCTTTCTTTGAAACTGTAGTTATCGTTACGGTTGGGAAGGAATCAAATCATATTCTGCGTGAATAGGTTTAGCCTTCTATGAAAAATTAAGTTCTTATGACCTATTAGTTTAACATCGGTTTCTTCCCCTGCATTTTTTAAAGTCATATAAACTTTTTTTTTTTAACAACGCAACATGTAAATAGAACAATAACTCAAAGTTTAGATAAGTCATTAGCCCAAATTTTAAACCGTCCAACAAGTTAATAAGATCACTTGAACTTATAATCATAAAACTTAAACTTAACTTTAGTGTACTGTGACTACTTATTAATCTCAATTAAAATATATATAGTTTATTGTTAAACATTTGAAGTGTTAGATTTAGAAAAGCTGTTATGCTTTTTAGTTGACATCTTGAAAAACTTTAAATTATCGTTAAGATAATATTATCTTATCTTTGTTCTAATCTTTGTCCTACTTTTTTTCTAGTATAACCAAATAAAATCACATGACAATGATTTTTTTTTAATTAAAAAATTTAAATAAATTATATTATATAAATAAAAAATAATGCATCAGTTAGCACATTCATTTATACAAGAAAAATTTGAGGTTTTGCTCAAAATATATAGTAGACAATGGCCAGGGTGAACCACCTATATAAGTGGGTTATCATGAACCACTTTCTACATGGTATTCATCTTATCTAAATGGTAGAATGTTGTACATTTCAGTTTCTCATTGTCACCGGTGTGATCAGTGAACCGGACCGGTAACGGTTCTCCTCCCCCTCCCCTCCGGTCCAGTCCTCGTCAGAGAAAGGGGAAAAAATCCACTTTCTACATTGTATTAATATTGTGATGTGGTACACAGAAGTGGTTCATTGTAAACCCCTACATTAACCATTGCCTATATAACATTAACAAACTTATGACTAAATTAATCCCTACTTTAAATAAAATGAATCAATAAGACCAAAAATAGATTATTATGCAAAATAATTATGACAATTTTACAAACACATCTATTTTAAAACTGAACATGGATTTTGAAAAATTAAATTTCTGTTCAAAAATGAATTGCTCACCTAAAAAGTAAGGCATCAATTGAGGCATTCATTTATGTAGTTATTGTCTCAATTAATTCTTAAAATAAAAACAGAATTAACATGATTGGAAGTTACTATTGCATAGAATAATACATTTATATTTTATAACCAACAATAAATCTTGAATAATAGAAACAAGAATTTGAAATAAAATATTTCTTAAACCAAATCTGGAAAATCATAAAATGTAGTCTGTTTATAAATGATAATAACTGACCAGATGCTGTTATTATAATTAGAATATTAATGAATAATATAATAATAATATAGTGATCATGTGTAGGCTAGTGGTATATGGCAAAAGAAGAATAGGAGTTGGTCCATTTGGATCATGTTTTTAGCGTTGAACATAATAGCGAAGTAGGGCCCACCCACAATGAGTGGCGTTTCCTCGGTAACAACTAACCACGTGCTGTTCGAGAAACGCAGAATCGGACAGACGTAAGAGTCGCTTTTGTCCATTCATTCACAATCTTCATGGATTATCAGCAATCAAATTTAAAACACTTATTAGTAATTAATTAATAAGAATAAATAATATCAACCAAAGCTGAAAAATATTAGTTTAATGCATAGTCATGAAAGGTAAAAGCGAAAAGGCAAAAAATTTGATTTCTTTCTCTTAAGGAAAAAATAAAAATAAAAAAGGAAAGAAGAAAGAAGGAGGAAAAAAACAAGTCCCCTTACATCTGCACCAAGTCCATATTTCAACTCCAATTCCGTGTGCCCACTCACTATATCAGACCGACCAGGCCTAAATCTCAATTCCCAATTCCACCGCTTAGGGTTTCTCTCTCTTGAATACCGCTCGCTCCAATTCATGTTGCCATATCCTTGATTGATTCTCTTCTCCTAGATTCTCTATTTGATCCGATTCTTCTATGGAACTACAGCTACAGTCGAAGCCGGAACCCGTGGTGGAGGTTGGTGGTGGGGATTTGGAGAGGTCATATGTCACCGAGGTTCGTAACGTTGACATGGCTCAGGCAAACGACGGTTGTTGCGTCACCGTTTTGAAGCGGAAGCGTGGTCGTCCGGCCAAGGGGAACGGTGTTCTGAAAACCACCGCACCGCCGACTAAGCATAAAAAGGACGAGGAGGATGTTTGCTTCATATGCTTTGACGGTGGAAGCCTCGTTCTCTGCGATCGCCGGTGAGTCGTCACCGCTTCGTCCTGATTGTGATTGATTTCTCGATTTTGCGATAATTGATATTCACTTTGTAAATTCGGTTTCAGTTTGGGTTTAATACTGTAAGTAAGGGGTTTTTACTCAGTTGTAATCATTGGAAGATTCATGCATCTCACTCTCTCTCTCTTTCTCCCCAGGGGATGCCCTAAAGCGTATCATCCTTCGTGTGTTAAGCGGGACGAGGCGTTTTTTCGCTCAAAGGCCAAATGGAATTGCGGTATTTTGTTCTGAGACTGTGCTCATTCTTTTGGTGTATGTGTGTGTTGTTTTGCTTGAATACCCTAACTGGCGGCATGCAAGGCGGATACTTGTATACTGTTAAACTGAGGAATAATTTCTATGGTTGGTTGTGCTTGCATGGAATGTGTTTTCTATGTTTAGTAATTAATGTAAAGTGAGGAGTTTTAATTAAAAATTGGAGTTGCAGAATCTTGTACATTTTTTATCATATGAGAAGAGGGATATTTCAATTAATTAAACTTTTGAAACTGAAAGTTTTATTAACTTAGGTTTAACGTTTCATCCCTTAAATGCAATCTGATTGTTGTAAATGAATGAATTCTGAATTTGAACTATTGAAAATTAAAGTATAGTTAAAGATAGGGTTGGTTTGGGAACGTTACTTTGGAGGGGAAAATGCATGTACAAGTGACATTGGTTCCTCTTGCATAGATCGCTTAATGTAGTAGCATATAGATTTCCTGTGCATTCTCTTCTTTTCTGTGTTTTTGTTTGGAAGATTTGGATAAATTTTCTCGATTATAGAGAACCAGTTCAATGTTCTTCAATGATGTCAACTTATTGTTGCTTATAAAAGAGTTTCACAATTATTACATTTTCCAATAAGTGCACATTCACTCATCATTTGTGAGAAGTCAATCCTCTTTATTTGTTTTGGGTTTTAATATTTTAACATGTATTAAATTTTTTAGCATGTATTAAAATTTCTCCTTTAATAAACATTCATTTTTTCCCAATACGCAGGTTGGCATATATGTAGCATTTGTGGGAAGGGGTCGCATTATATGTGCTATACTTGTACATATTCTTTGTGCAAGGGGTGTACAAAAAGGGCAGATTTTGTCTCTGTCAGAGAAAATAAAGGCTTATGTGGAATATGCAAGAGGACCATAATGCTGGTAGAGAATTGTGCTCAGGGCGATAAGGCAGTGGTATGTTAATATTTCATAATATATATGCATGCACAGCCCCTCCTCTGTGTCAGGGATGGGGAAGCAGTTTATTTGATGCTACGTGTTGTTATAGTTTTTTTTTTTTTGCTTGTGTTATTTTTATAGTGTGAAGTGGATTTTGATGACAAGAGCAGCTGGGAGTATCTTTTCAAGGTGTACTGGACATATTTGAAGGAGAAGCTATCTTTGACCGTTGATGAGATCCTTGAAGCTAAAAATCCTTGCAAAGGTACTTGTTCCCAGAACGTGTCGTAAGTTTTAAGTTTCAAACTTGCCATTGACTTTATCATTTTAGGTTCACATAGAAGTAGAATCACTTAATTTAAAAAACAAAACTATTAGACATGATAAACAGACATAATTGGAATGGTTTCCCGAATAATGTTAGATGCAGTACAGCAAACTTGCTCACTAAATGTGTTCCAACTGTGAATATATGTAATAATACAGAACCAAATTAACCCTAATGAAACAGAAGATAATGATATCACTATTGCAGGGGTTGCAAGATTAGAAGTATCAGGTGTTGCGGCGGGTGTTTCATCATTACTTCTTTCTCCAAAGACGGAGCTGCCAATTGGCAATATTGCGAATGATAAACTGTGGCATTATCAGGATCCAACCGGGAAGGTTCAAGGACCTTTCTCTTTATTGCAGCTTTATAGGTGGAATGTAAGTGGATATTTTCCTGCAGACCTCAGAATATGGAGGATAGATGAGACACAACATAACGCTGCATTGTTAATTGATGTGCTGAGTGGGAAGTGCTCAAAACTTGTGTCATTGACATACGACAGCCAGAAGCTGACTTTGGAGACTAATAGTACATTGGAAAATAAAGAAAGTAGTCAGGATGGTGGTGGTGAGCACAATGTGACAACAAACGGAAATTCTGCGAACCACCACATTGTTGAGCAGTGTGGGGAGCAAAAGTTGGTTGATACCTGTACACAATCTAATGGTAAAGATGAATCTGTTAAGAGCAATGGTTGGCACTCTCAGTCTCCGGGTTGGACTATACAAGCAGATGGGAATAATAATGAGGGACAAAGTGGAAATTCTGAAAGGAGGGAGGATTCACCCAAATGTGAGGACGGTCCTCATTTACAACCTTCACTACCTTCAACTGCATTTTGTTTAAAACTCGAAGAGAATCCTCCTGATAAATTAGAGGAAGTTCACAAGATAGAGGTGAAGTCTGAAGATAATGGAAATTTTGACTTGAACAGAATTTTTGATGGTCAAAGTAATAGTGGACAAACTTATCAGAAGCCATCGGACAGTGAGGATAATTCAGGGCAATCTTCTGGTCAGAACTGGAGTTGCCCTAGTGTAACTAATCCAGTTTGTAACCTATCTACATGGCTTTCAATCTTTGGCGAACCAAATGATTTGGATGAGTCAGTTTCAGATCTGTTGGCTGAAGTGGAGGCAATGGAGTCACTTGGTGGTGGCCTGGAATCTCCCACTTCGATCATGAAATGTGGTGAGGAGTTGACTGACGGTTCTATAACTGATTGTCTTAGTTTTGCAGATGGGCTTAGCCCAATGCTTGATGCAGCAGGTAAAGGTGATGCACTGAGCTCCTCAGGTGATTTACACTTTCCATCTCAAACTACAACACCAGAAGAACCTACTAAGAAAGCCGATGTGGGCCATCAATATCAAAAGATATCTGGGGAGCATACATCAAAGAGTTCAGAAGTAGAGGTGTGTTTTAGGCGAAGAAAATTATTTGATAGTCTAATTTTTTTAATATATTAGTTTTAGAAGGGCTACTTTTGGTCGACTAGAAATTAAAATTTAACCTATTAATTTTTGTGCAGTCTACTTTCTCTAAGATTAGCTGGAATCCAACCATTCAATTTTCCTGGGATCCTCCTAATTGTAAGATTTTTCTCCACTTTCTCCTCCTTGCACAACCATTTTAACAAGTTTGTTATCATATTTCGTATGAATTGAATATTTTGCTAGCCATTCATAATTTACTGAATTTGGACATTTTGCTAAAATGGTTATTTGGATTTGCAGGTTGACATGACAGATTATGTTGAAGGCCATTTTTCTTATCTTTAGGCTACACAGATCTTAGAAAAAACTTAAATTGGATACATATTATCATGTTCATAACAGCATTCTTTGCAAACATAACCTCTCGCCTTCGTTGTTTGCTTGTTGAAGAAAAGAAAGAGCGTTAGGGTTCTTGTTAGTCTTGTCTATTCTGCTATGTAATCTCATTGAATTTTAAATGTGAAGAACTTCTTAGGTTTCATTCTCGGACAGATCCGTATTTGACTTTCCTTCAAAATTTCAAAGAAATTAATAATTAACAGCTTAGATACAGTTTTTTCGAAATCCTTACATTGAATTCTGCTATAGTTAACGCATTATACATTGGATATCTTCCAGTCTGCTAGTGACATGAACGACCATTACCGTTAGTTGCATAGGTAGGATCAGGAAACTCAGAATCAAGTTGCTTGTAATAGGTTGTATGTATGTGGTGGAGCTGGGTTCAACATTGTTAGTATTGGGCTGCCAAATCTGAATTATATGAAGAATCTGATGTTCATTATGATTATTGCAATAACTCTTGTTTTAGCACTGCTATTTCTTTCAGATTTGTAAATCATGTAAACTATATTGAAGATTTATTCAAACAAATTTGCTTGTATGCCCAAACGCTTGGCTGTTTTAAGAAAAAAAGGAAAAAATATTCAGACTTGGTCAAGTAGTTCGTGAATGTGTAGAAAGGGTTTTTATGGACATTGGTTTCCAAATTACTTCGTTATACGGAAAAATTTGAAAAAAGGAAACAAAACTAAGTCTTCTCACTACCATCCATATGTATTTACACATTATATATGAGTAAATACGTTTACCAAGGAATTATTTTGCAAGAGTCTACATTATAACAAAAACTAAGAGTCTCATGGTACATCAAATATTTACAGAACTAAACAATTTTTTCACTATCTATCTATATATGAAAAACAAAGTTATGTCATATATGTCCTTATTACAATCAAATCTCATTTCTTCATTACATACATTGAGTTCATCATGACATAGGCATGTCTGTCATAAATACGACTATTTACGATTACATTTAGTTTAGATTATTATATGTCTTTTCTCTTTCTTTATTTTCGTATATATGCGTTCAATCCTCTAAAATAAAATATATATATATATATATATATATATATATATAAATATTTAAATAAATAAATAAAGGAAATAGTTGTTAGAATAGACTAAACTGCTAAGAGAATTTGAGAATTTTTTTTAGAGTAGGACAAATTTCCATCAAGGTGTATTAGTTTTTTCATTAGTTTTGTATTCATTAAAGGTGTGGTAAACATGCATGCAATAAATACATAATTATATTTGATTGAAAGATTTGACAAGCATTTAATAACCATCAATTTGATTACCAAAAATGAGATACAAACTTTTGGTTGATCTTTTATCTCTTTTTATTCTTTCACAATTTGAATTTTATATGCAAAATAGATTTTTATGATTATCTTTTTCTTGTTTCACCTGATTTTTCTAACCCCAATTTGTTTATTATGGAGCCTTCCTTTTCGTATATTGACCTCTATAATTATTTCTCTTCTAACTTTTTCAATCTCTCTTTTCTTTTCCATCATTTTTCTTTGTTTCTATAACAAAAGTTGGGTAGTATTAAGTTAAATGCAATCCAATATTATAATATTTTTAAGCATAACATATGCATGAGAACCATCTTACAACTTCTAACTAACTAAAAGATGTCAAAGATTTTTGTCTCTTTCATTTAATCACCTAACAAAATAAGGTGTGCCTGTATGTCTTGTGATTTGAGAGTATTTAATATTCATTTAAATTGTGAAAGATGATTAAAATATCTACTACCTTAAGAATGATTACAAAATATTTTACTAAAGAATGACAACTAGAATATTCAACCATGTAATGAAAGGATTAGTAACCTTAAGTTGACAATATTATGATTAAAGGGAGTAAAAAAATGGTGAAAATCATAATGTGTCGTCATTATAAAAATGGAAAAAACATTAAAATTAAGGTAGTATTGTGTAAAATATTAAAATTAAGATAAATTATGTAGAAAATTGATAAATGTATTCTGTAGAATTTAAAGGGTGTAGTAATTCATACCAAAATCTATTAAAGTATCTAGATGAATAAGTGTTTATTCTTTTATGGACATAATTTATCAGAGTTTAGATTAATTTGATTTGACTAAGAGATAAATAAAGTTCGATTAAAAATCATATATTTTTCCAAAGATTGAACTCTAATGGTAGAACTATGTTGGACTTAATTCAATAATAATTTTTATTAAACCCTTTGGTTAAATAAACAAATGTTCTATATAGGTATAACTATTTAAGGTATTGAAATATCTTTAAAAATCATAAAAATATTCAAGACTTCAACTATAATATTTTAAAGAAATATCTTTTTTAAATTCATGTTTATATCACAAAAATATATGAGGTGGTGGATAATTGAAGATAGAAATTATATGAATAATCACAAATTAAAATAAATTACGCTTAGCGATTGTATTTTTTGAAATTATACGTAATTTTTTATTTTGTTAATTTGTAATAACTTTTTTTTATAAAGATATGCCATGCTGTACTTTTAAAAAATTGAGAAGATATGTAATATATAAAAATATTTAAGAAAATATTTTTAAATAATTAAAAATTTCATATAGGAGTAGAGCAGGAAAGATAACAAATGAAATTTAAAGAAGCTTTAATTAATTTAACTAACATTATTTTTAGGGTTTAAAAATATATATGAAGTGGTGGATAATTGAAGAAACAAATTATATAAATAATTACAAATTAAAATAAGTTACACTTAGCTATTGTATTTTTTGAGATTATACATAATTTCTTATTTTGTTAATGTTTGTAATAACTTATTTGATAAAGATACATAATGTTTCATTTTTAAAAAATTGAGAAGATGGTGTAATATAAAAAAAATTGTCAAGGAAATGTTTTAAATAATTAAAATTTTGATAGGAGTAGAACAGAGAACCTAACCAGCAAAATTTAAAAGTATATCATACATTAAAACTTTGTATAGAAGAATAAAAAAAAAAACAAGGATATTAAAAGTATGTTTTAAATGTTAACCTAACACCTCTAAAAATTAGCAAGTTTCATTTGGTATATTTGAAAGACAATGCATAAATTATTAATAGCAGGGACTCATAAATTTAATAGCATTGAATTTGAATTTTCTTGTATAAAAAGAGCATTGATTACAAATTGTTCTCATGATGTAAATATCAGTGGACATTCATAGTTATCTATATTTTTTTTTTTACTTGAAAGTGTGACTAATGCAACTAATAACAATTAATTCTGTTAAGAATTATACATGGTGTCTACCAGGACAAACTATAGTTCAATTTATTTTTATTTCTCTTAGCATTTATTAGCATGTTGGAAAATGATATATTTAAGATTTTCTCATGCAATTTGAGTTGTTCATAAAGCCAGTAACATATTGGGAGATTACAGATTATAAAGGAGAAAAAATATTTTTGTTACATATGAGTTTTTTTTAACCTTCCGTGATTTGATTTTTTTAAGCAATTAAATAGTATATATTTAATTGGATACCTGATATATCTAAAATTATACACAAATTACAAAAAGAAAATGAATTATTGACAGAGTGCATATAATTTCATTTAGAGTGCATTTACACAAATGTTGCATAGAAGTGAGAATCAATGACTAAATGTTATGGGAGTAGATGACAATATTTCTATAGCATGTCATCATAGTCAAGAGCTACAGAGATTCCAATCTCCTCCATCAAAGCATTTAATGTTTTCCTTACACATATTTTTTTAAATATGGAGGTCCAATGTTGCTGCAACAAATGGCAACTCTTGACGAATAACTTCAATTCCAAAATTGTAAGAGATATTTGAGATTGATATGAGCAAGTACTGAATGAACTAACCTAAACCTAACTACCCTACTCATAACTACATCACATACTAAATGCTGCAATATCACCTAATTATTATTCAAAACTAACATATTCCAAATATGAGACTTTTTAGCTCACTTACTTAGTGAGGGAAGGACTTTTACCTCAACTAGACTCAGACCCATGTAAGTTGGTCAAAATTGCCCACAAACATATTACTACATAAACATGTTTCTTCTAACACAAACTAATAACTATAGTTACCAATGAAATTGCAGCAAGGTAACTTGTTTTTATAGCATTTGAATCTGCTAATAATGTAGAATTATTTCACCTTACCCTTTTACTTTTAGTTTCTCACAAGTGTAAAGTTATCTTATACGAATACTACAACAACATCCAAAACTCTATCTAGCACGCTAACAAATCATTTTGAGACAAATAAAACATAAATTACATGTATCACTCTCAAGCAATACATCTAATACTTTATGTACTATGCGAGAATTCCGTCACCAAAACCAAGGCATAATTGTATGATTCAAATAAGTAAACCAACCAAGTAATACTCGGGAAGGCTGACCGAGAATTAATCGAACGGTTTAGATTTTTTATTCGTAAACAGACATGTGGCACACATAAAACAAAATACTATAATAGGTATCGACTCATTCACTTAGGACCCATTCGATTGCTATAAAAGCTAAAAGGAATCCTACGAAATAAGATAATGTTACTATATCCAATCTTATCATGTTTTTACTTGGACCTACACTGACTTGAGCGTCGGAGTATATGCAGGACACCCTCCCTGGATTGTGTGTAACCGAAGACCCGAAGAAACACAGGAGTCATCAAGGTAGCTAAGGAAAGAAACTCGAAGACACTATTGCTTGTAGGAGTCGACCGACCTCGTGCAATAACACTTCACAAAACCATAACACTAGACACAAACACACATTTTCATTCTCCTAAAACTTCTCAACATCATCTATTAAAATATCATCTACTAAAAGACCGCTAAGTTATGTTATCAGTCATCTTTATTTACTCATCTTTATTTACTGGTGTTTATATTTATGAACTTTATGTTAAATAGATTCTGGTGTGTCTGTCACTATTTATCAAGACAATGTATTGGTCAAATTATGTTATGCTATTATGAAAGTCAATTGTGTGAAAGTTTGATGTTTTTCTTTTTATTTTCTTTTTGTAATAGGGTTGGAACATTCTTTAAATGTTTCTATTAATTTATAATTCTGTTAAAAAAAAGTCATATCTACTTAATTTATATTAAAACAAAATTAAAAAAAACTATGAAACAAATACATATTTAAATAATTTCTAATCAATTTTGTCTTTAATATAATCAATGCTTATAAATAATTAGTTTTTTTATCAGCTATAAATGCTTATAAATAATTAGTAATACAGACAAATAGCTACATATTTTTTTAATAAATTTTCATATAAAACTGATTTGTTATGTAATCAAAATTAATTATCTTTAATTTTTTTTTCAATTATTTTTTTAAATAAACCAATTCAAATCATAATCCACTGTAATAATAATGGATTATAAATATACTCAATTATTTAAATAATCTAATTTTTCAACTATCCCAAATACACTATTCTATAGGATTTTTACTCTTAATTCTGTAGGATTTTTGTTTACATAATTCTTAGGAACTTAATTGATTTGAAAAGTGTTTTTTTTTTTAAGAAATCTAAAAAAAAGTGCATGTCTTATAAAAGGTTTTCCTTTTCACCAAAAGTTCTAAAGGAGAATTCTCTTCTTATAATATTTCAAGGTGTGCTACAATAAAGTTTGACAAAATTAATAGATAATTGTTTTTCTATTCTTAATTATTTGTATATGTTCATTCTCTCTTTTTTCTGACACATGCAAAAAAAAATTCTCTCTAAATTTTTGTTATTTTTTTTTCTAATATTTTAACCTCATTTTCTTATTTTTTTTTCAATATCAAATCTTACTGTTTAATAGTTAGTGAACTGGGGATCTTAAATAGAAGTTATATGATAGTAAGTGTTTTTTACTTTGAAAATAATTTAATTATTCATTCTACCTAAATATAATATCAATATTAGTTTTGTCAATTTAGAAAAAATGAATCTTTAAGTTTGTTTAATCCTATATTAAAATTGGGTAATGTTTAATTATATTGTTCTATACATCTAGATCTTTTTAACTTGATTAACTTTGTCTTAAAAGTGTAAGACACTTACAACTAAGACAATCTCTGCTTGATAAATAATAGCTTTTGATTTAAAATTTAGAATCTTAAAAAAAAGTTCCTAGAATCTAAATAGTTAATTGGTGGTTTAGCAAAGCTTTCAAGATTTTTGAAATTTGGCGTATGAGAATAGCATAGTATAATTAACACTTCTTGAAAGACAATGTTGATATGTTAGGTTTAATGTCTTGTTTGGTGTTGTTCTTGGTGATAATATTTCATTTCATGAGATGACATCTTGAACCATGAAATTGTATGAAATAGTTGCTTATGAATTCTTTCCAGAAAACAGTTTATGTTCAATAGTGTATTGTTGGAAAAAATTAGGGTTTGATGAGGTTGATTAATTCAGGATGAAATTCATATCACTTCAATTTACTTTGAATTATAAATTAGGCTTTGTATTGGAACGAGAGGATGTGGGAGTAATGTTAGTGGAACTTGAAGTTAAGCGTTTAAAATTTACTTTTTTATCAGTCACAAAAAATATATAAAAGTGAAATACAATTTGTTATCCATAGCTAGACAAGATCTTTTATCTTAGTTTTAAAAATATATCATTTGTTTTTCAAATGGTTCACTTTATTGCTATCTACATACATCTCCACCGATCATTTTCCTCTTTCGTATCAGAACGATTAGAGCCTGACAACCTAAAATGCTAAAGATGTTATTTTGGTTTATTTTGATGTACGCTAACTAAGCCAATCTATTGATTAGCTTCTATAGTGTTCATGCAAAGTTACAATCAAATAATAAATATTGGACAGACACTTCTCCACATTCGCACATGATTTTTTTATTAGCAATAAAAAATAATATAAATAAAAACACAAAATGGATGTTTCGTGGAAAACATTAATGGTATAAATCAAGGGTTACTGTCAAATTCAAAAAAATATAACAGACAAGAATGCTACACCTAACTAATCTCTCACAGAAAATACACACAACTCAAAACCCTTCTAAAAAATAACAACTGAAATATAAACTTATTCTTATAAGACTATCAACACTAACACTTTTAGAATTTAGCATGATACATTGTTAACTCAAAACATTTACTGTTCTTCTAACAAGGTTGTCCCTAGTTGGAGCTTTGTTAATAACGTTTTCCAATCAAAATGTACAGTTGTTGGTAGGGTTTTTACTTTCTAGAGTTCTGTAAACACATTTTTTTCCTCCCAAACATATATTTATGATTTTTGGCATATGCCGATTTCACTAAATATGTACTGGAGTTGTCATCTTTCCATGTTCACTTATAATCCTTCGTAAAGTCAAGATTACTATTTTTTAAATCTTTCATAAATTCTTCTGCTCTCATTAGCTATTTGTTAGCAATGTAGTTTTGATTAAAATGAGTTCGATTGAGTTTATTTGAACCTAACTGCACCATTTTACTTTATATTTTTTGTTTTGATAATGAAATCCTTGGTAACCTTAAGTTGAAAATATTGAAATTATGGCTGAAGGAAGTAAAATATATAAATATGGTGAAAATCATAATGTGTTGTCGTTCTAAAAAAACGAAAACATCATAATTAAGGTAGTATTGTATAAAAGATTAAAATTAAGATAAATTTTGTAGAACTTGATAAATGTATTGTGTAGAATTTTAAGGGTGTAATAATTCATTGCAAAATCTATCAAAGTATCTAAATAAATAAGTGTTTAGTTTTTTTTTTTGGGACATAAGATTAATTTAATTTGACCAAGAGATAAATAAACTTAGACTAAAGATCATATATTTTTTCAAAGAAACTCTAATTGTAGTACTACGTTGGACTTAATTCAATAATAACTTGTATTAAGCCCTTCGGTTAAATAAAAAAAAATGTTTTATATTGATATAACTATTTAATATTTTAAAACATCTTAAAAAAACCATGAGAAAAAAAATCAAGACTTCAACTACAATATTATAAAGAAACTAATCTTCTTAATATTATAAAGAAACTAATCTTTTAAGATACATGTTTATATCACAAAAATGCATGACGTGGTGGATAATTGAAGAAAGAAATTATATGAATAATAACAAATTAAAATAAATTATACTTAGTGATTGTATTTTTTGAGATTATACATAAATTCTTATTTTGTTAATATTTGTAATAGTTTATTTTATAAAAATATGCAATTTTTTATTTTTTAAAAATTAAGAAGAGGGTGTAATATATAAAAATTGTCAAGGAAATATTTTAAATAATTAAAATTTTCATATAGGAGTAGAACAGCTTTTATAGAAGAATAAACAAAAAAAAAAACAAGATATTATACATTAAAAGTATGTTTTAAATGTTAACCTAACACCTCTAAAAATTAGCAAGTTTCATTTGGTATATTTCACAGACAAGACATAAATTATTAATAGCAGGGAGGGACTAGCAAATTTAATAGCATTGAATTTAAATTTTCTTGTATAGAAAATCATTCTTTACAAATTGTTCTTATGATGATATAAATAGGACAATTATTGCTTCTCAATTTTTCTTTTCTTTTACTTGAGAGTCTGAGTAATGCATATAACAACAATTAATTTAGTTAAGAATTGTACATGTTGTTGTGTTTATCAGGATAAACTATAATTTAATTATTGTATGTTTATCTTTCATTATAATATTTTTCACTTTTAGGTGAAAAATGTGATCTAAAGTGAAAAAGCCGTGACCTTAATTTTAAGTCGCAGTTTGATTATGATTTTGAAACTATTTATATATATATATATATATATATATATATATATATATATATATTTAATAACATTGGATACTTGACATATCTAAAATTATACACAAATTAAAAAAAATATTGATTAGTGTACATATAATTTCATTTAGAGTACATTTACTTCTCACATCTCTTAATATGAAATTAAAGAAAGTTCTTTAGCTAACTAGATAATCATTACTTAATATTCTTCAAAGATTTTAGACTTTTTGTTGATCACAAATGTTGTATATATGTGAGACTCAATGAATTATCAATAATATCAATATTGATTTTGTTAGTTTAAAAAATAAAATTTTGAATTTATTTAGTATGTGAAATTTGGTTATGTTTAGTTATATTATTTTACAATTTTATATTTTTTCAATTCTATTAATTTTATGTTTAAATTTTATTAACTTTGTATTAAAAGGTGTAAGCCACTTACACTAAGAAAAACTTTCTTTTACAAATAATAGTTTTTATTTAAAATTTAGAATTTGAGAAAAAAGTCTGAAAATCTGAACAGTTGGATTGGTAGTTTGAGAAAGCTTACAAGGTTTTTGAATTCTGGCTTATCATAGTAACATAATATATGTATAGTTAATATGTTGTTTCACGTCTTCTTCAATATTCATATAGTAAATCCTAAATGATAATATTTCATTTTATAAGATGATATTGGTTGGAATGACATGAATGTAGTTAAGATCTCTTTTTGATAAATAATAGTTTTTTATTTAAATTTTAGAATTTGAGAAAAAGTCTAAAAATCTGAATAGTCAGATTGGTGATTTTAGAAAGTTAGAAGGTTACAGTAACATAATATAATTAACTTATTGAACGAGAATGTTGATAAGTTAGAATTTTTATTTAGAAGGTTTTTGAAATTTGACAATAACATAATATAATAAAAGCGGGATATTTAAAGGATGTTTTAATCCTTATATACAAAAGTCTAACTTGTAATTTATAATAAAGTGTTAATATAAACACAAAACAACATAGTCAATCAACATCAATATATGCATCGTGCCAATAAAAATATTATTATAGTATTCTTAGCAATTTATCATACATGGTTCGAATTTTTGTGGGTATAAAGTATTATTCTTAATCCTTAGTGATATCTTTTGTTACAATCATTTTTTGGAGTCGTTATTTAGTCAAATACATATATGTTGAAATTAAACCTCTACATGAATCAAAAACACATATTAATCCTGTAGTGATTTGTTAGTACAAGATAAATCATAATAGCAGACTATAGTTATTTTACTTGTTTCATGTATAAAATTGGTTTTAAACACCTGTTTGAGTATGAAAACTTTGAGTATTTGTTAGTGATCGACTCTAGACTTTAATTTAATTTGCGCAATTATAAAAAATCTCAATTACATCCATCACATTATCTCTAAATAAGATATTATTTCTCTTATTCCAAATAGACTAGATAACAACTATCCATATGATTCTCCTAACCATGTTTTATTTATTAGACAATTCAATTACATAAAATTATTGAAGGTGTTGGTTAGCCTTGAAATGATGTACCTCCCTAATCCCAAACCATTTGCAGCACAAATTCCACAACTGTCATGCTGCTTTACACATGAAAAACAAGTTACTCATTGACTCATCCTCCTCTCCACATATGACTCATAAGCTACAGTTATGATGATACATTTACAAATCAATTTATCCTTTGAGACTATTTTATTGAGCAACATTCTCCAAGTGAAATGTTTGTGTCGATGGTAAGGTTTTCACTTTTCATAATTCATTGAAAGTCTCGTTTTCCTCCTCAACAACATTATCTTGTATCTTATTTTATAAGTCTGACTAACTGAGTAACCCTAAAATGTATCTTCTTTCCATTCTCATCCACCATCTCTTTATTTAATATTGTATCTTACTTCCATCCATCAAAGAGTCAGATTTGATGTGTCATATTATAAGTTTGACATTGAATCTAGCATTTTCATCCATCAAAATCCTGTTTTGTATTGTTATCCTAAACCTTAAATTTCTAAATCCTAAATGATAATATTTTATTTTATAAGATGACATTTTCTTATGATGAAATTGTATTTACTAGTTGCTTATTAACTTGGAAATAATTAATGTTGAATAGTATAACTTCTTGAGAAAAATTAGGGTTTAATGAGAGTGATTAATTCATGATGAATTTCATGACACTTGAATTTACTTTAAATTGTACATTTGGCTCCCTATGGTCAATGTTGATTTTAAGGACATGAATGTGGAGTAATGTTAGTAGTAGTTGAAGTTAAACATTTGAAACTTGTTAAGAATGTATTAAAAGGAATTAGATTTAGTTTATTTCATTTACATTCTTTTGTTGTTTTTATTTAAGCAAGAATGAGATTAAGAATTTGGATTTATAATTTTACTGTATTTTTGCTCTTAGCTCAAGTGATATATTTTTCACTTGAATTTCTATATTTAACTTATCTACTTAATGCATGGATGAGTTTTATTATAATTATACAATGTAAATGATTATGGGAATGTTTATGAATGATTGTAAGAAATGTATGCAATGAATGCTATAAATCTAGAATGATATGTAAGTCATTATTATTTGAATGTATATACTAAATAGTAGATTTTAGATAGAAGTATCATGACTTTGCCGAGTTAAATTGTACAAACTAAAATCATAAGTGGTAAGAAACTAAACCAGATTTTGTTATATATACGGAACACCTAGAATTTTAAATATTGAATGTTTTAAACTTACTTGATCCGTTAAGAAGAGAAATATAAACATTAAAGATTTGGAAATAAGTCCAAGTGTCAGTCACTAATAAAACTTATTCAATATAAAAAAAACATTAGTAAATATCCTTTGATAGATATTTTTTATCATATAAATCCGTTTATAAATATTTATATATTTGATGAGTTAGTAGTTGGAGTGACAAAGTATTAAAATTGTAATCCAGAAATCATTCCAACCTTATAACACTGTATATACTTTAATTTTGGTCATTTTCTAGAAAGATTTTGAGTTGTTTGTATTTTCTTTGAAAAATTGGTTAGACACAATATTTTTAGAAGTCTATTCTATCTTATTAGATTTGACAATAACTTTTAATTTATAACAAAAACGTTTAGTATAGGGTTAAAGTGCCAATTTTGTAGTTCTATTTATATTATTTTTTATTACTAATAAAAAAATGAAATGGAATTATTATAATTTTTTGTTACTGTGATGAATTTAGAAAAAGTTGTTTTTATTATTATTACATCTATATCTTACTTTGTTTGCTAATGATCTATATGATGATATATTATAATTATGTGCATATCATCAAGATGAACAACTATACAATTTATGTTGTGGATGAATGTATATAATTATGTTTAAAGTTTATTTTAAAATATTATAAAATTTTATATATACTTCGTGGAATGATTTTATGTGAAAGACAGATGAAAATCATGCAAATTTACCATGATGTTAACAAAAATATAATAAAAAATTTATCTTTTCAATAGTGGATAACTTTTTATCTAAAATGCAAGTATATGAAAAAATTTCACGTAATCTATTAACTTATTTAACTTAATTATATTTTTGTAGGTTAAGTTGATTCTTTTTAATTACATATAATTATAATTGAGTTTAGTAACATGAGCTTTAAATTAACAAATCTTACTACATATAATTATATTATAATAAAATTTCTACTTAATTAATAATCATATTGCATAAAGTATTTTATGCTTATCATATTAATAATATCAATGTATATATTGTAAAATTGTATAATCTTATAACATTTAGAAAGTATTAAGAATGTTTATTTGAAATATTTTTTTTAACTTATCACGATCAAACAAAACAATTTAATTCAATTTAATTATAACTAAATTAAGTTGCTAAATAAATTGAAAAACAAATCAAATCTAACTCAATTAAATTAAATTAGTTAAACCCAATCTTTAGTGTTGAAATCTGTTAACTTAAAGTACAAAGTTTACAGTTTGTTTTTAGGTTCTTTTTAAATAGATTTTTTTAATAAAAATTAGATTTGTATGAATGTTTAATTTACTTTTGTACTATATGCACACTTAAGATAAAACTCTAATTTTAATGAAAAAACTATTTAAAAACAACATGTGAAACAAAATGTAAAAAAACACAAAAGATCTGATAAAATAACACTGAAAGTTGTTTAAGAAGAAATTTTGAATACTGTTTAATTTTTTTTATCAGTTAAAATGTTTGATTGTCAAATAGATTTTTCTTTATGGTACTTCAGCAAACTTTTCTAGAATGTCATAATTTAGCTTTTTACATTCATTTATTTTTGTTCTTATAATATTTGTTAAATTTGCGATTAACCTTTTAAGTCAAGTAAATTTTTATTATACTTTAAGATAATTCAACTATAACACCAATAATTAATAAAGTTATGACGTTTATTTAAAAGTGTTATTTTTATTATAAATTTAGTTGAAAGTATTTAAAGATATTGAATGAGATTAATATTAGAACATATAATATGAATAAAATATAATACTTAAAATTAAACAAAATTATTAAAATATTTTAAAACCCAAACAATTACAAGAGAAATGAATGCAGGGAGGGAAGCAGACAGAATAGTGAAAACCAAAGGCAAGTTAAGCGAAGCGCGTGAGAAATAGGAAAAGTCCCTTGTTCACGCGCCGGTCAACGGAGTAGAGGGATCAAAATCAGATTCTGGCCTGATCGAAACGACGATCTGGTGTGCAATTGGGGATAATGGCGGCGACGTCGTATCTGACGCCGACGCAGCGGTACGCGGCGGGAGCGTTGTTCGGGCTGGCTCTGAACCAGGCCCAACTTCACCAGACCCATCCGTTGGGCCTATCAACGGACGACTTTCCTTCTGACTCTGAAAGTACTTCCTCCGCGCTCGCAGTTTCCGAGAATCCCAACCTTTGGGTCCATGAACATCACGCTTTGCTTCGCCCTGTTTTCAAGTATCTCTTCTCTCCAAAGCATAACTACACATGTTTGTTTCTTCTACATCTACTCATGCCCATGTTCTACTTCTTTTCTATTCCTATTTCTGAAAGGGGCATCCAATTATTGTGGCATGCTATTTCGGTGTTATTGACCAGCGTGTGTTGGGTTTGAGCAGGTACCTAGATATTGATCCCGGTGCATGGTCTGGACTCGAGGAAACTGCTGGCTATTCTTCAGTTTCGCGTCACGTTGGACCAGTACGTAATTCTACTTTTTCTCTACTGTATCTTTGGATTCTAGTTTCTAAACTGTAATTCAATTGTATTTTGTAAACTCAGTTTCAAGCCAAAATTAAGATGAGGCTTAGTTTACAATTGTATGCAACTGAAAACTAAGTGCATGTTTGGGTTAAAATTTGCAAACTTGTAGTTTTCGTTTTGCATATCAAGTTTGCAAAAGGAACCCATGTCTTGCTTTTGTGGAAATTTGGTTTCTGACAAAATATAAGGGTGGGATGGGAATATGCTTTTATTGGTTAACTTGTCATGAGATTTACTCCCCAAATTGATTTTGGAATACCCCTAACAAGAATCCAAACATGGCCTAAATTAGGGACATTTTCAGCTTTGATTTCCGTTTTAATCGGCAAAGGAACATTTGCCGATTAAGAAAACAGTAATAATGCACGTGTTGTTTTTTATTTTCAATGTTTTGTTGCTTCCGGTATGATCCTATATTCAAATGTGGATTACCATATTCAACGAAAATTTTCTTTTGCTTCCCAAATGTAGTTTTCATTTCTTTTTGGGTGAGGGGTAGGGAGCTAAACAGTGCAAGCATTGGATAATAATTTACAAAACTATGTGTGGCAAGTTACGGACTTCACTTTTCTTGTTTAGTTTTCCTTTATCTGATAACTGCCGCGCAGTTTCTTTTGTCTCTAGTTTGGTGCTGTACGGCATAACTCTTTTTGTCATAATTTTTAAGGTATTATTATAGTTTACATACATCACTTAAGTATAATGTATGTAAACTTCGCAGTTCTTGAGACTATTATCAGAAGAATTTGGTGATGATTATTCTCAAAGGTCAGATCAAGAACTTGCTTTGTCCGAAGCTGTTGATGCTATGGTACTTAGCCTGGAAAACAATTCGGAGTCTCTTAGGTCTAAAAGGGAGAAGCTACGTGAATACGAGCATCAATGTCGTGAAAAGTTTTTAACTTCTGATGTTCAACCAAATTCTGAGAAGGTAGATATGCAATTAGAAACCAAGGAGGAGACTGGTACTCCTTTCCATGATTGTGAAGAACCACATGAGGGATCAATTCATAGTAATATTGATGAGAGTCCAATTGAAGAGGTAATGATGCTAAGCTATCCAAGGAAAGTGGCAGTGCTTTACGAACTTCTCTCTGCTTGTCTATCAGATTTAGGTGAAAATAACAAGAAACATGGCCGGAGGAGAAAGGGCTATGATGCTCGACATCGTGTCACTCTGCGGCTGCTGGCAACTTGGCTCGATATCAATTGGTCAAAAATGGTTGGTGAATGATCATTTAATTAGCAATTAACATGTGGTTGCAAAACAACTTTAGATAAATTTAAGGTGGTCATGAGATATAAGTATAAGTTATTTTTACTGTTTGTACTACTATGAAAGACATGGCACGAACTGATCTTCACTTTGGTGAACATTGCCTATGCATTTGCCCTTGATACTAAGTTACTTATTCAGCCTATTCTATATGGCGATATGCTATAAGTTTTGCTATAAATTATCCCTTGTCAAAAAAAAAAAAAAATCACTTTTATTATTTCCATATTTTTTAGTGATAAAGATGAATCTTCACTTTTCAGGAAGCCATTGAGATAATAGTTGCTAGTACTGCAATGGCTTTCGTTAGAGAGCAAGAGTCAAGTAAAGAAGAAACTCAATCAAAAGAAGGAAAGTGGGATAAATGGAAGAGGGGTGGTATCATTGGTGCTGCTGCCGTAACTGGCGGAACTTTGATGGCTATTACTGGTGGTATGAATACCTTAACATCTTTTCTGTGTTATGGAATATAGAAAGACGAATTGAATGAATTTCCTTGTTGATTTGATTTTTTTTTTTTTTTTTATACTCATTAAACAGGATTAGCTGCCCCAGCTATTGCTGCTGGACTTGGTGCTTTGGCTCCAACTTTGGGTACTCTGATCCCAGTAATTGGAGCAAGTGGATTTTCTGCAGCTGCTAGTGCTGCTGGAACTGTTGCTGGTTCTGTTGCTGTTGCTGCATCATTTGGAGGTATATGTTTCCTTTTATGTTATTAGATTTTACTATAATCCTCTCATTTTCTGCTATTATGTCCTCAATTTATATAGAAACAGTCTTTTTGTGAATTTCCAGTGTAGTCTAAGGATACTATCGGACCACCAACTACCAATTCACTATCATACTTCTATGCGTCTTAGTAGTGTAATATCTTCAATTGCTACATTACTGGTCAACCTGTGTTTTTTTGTTAATTCAATTTATTGATTAACGTAATCAATAAATTACATTAATTAGTTAATGTAATCAGTATGCCTAGTAGAAAAAGGCTTGGTTGTTTACAGTAATAGCTTCAGTGAAATATGTTACAGTAGTTGCCTTTCTAAGAGGAGTTGTAGAGGTTAATAGGTTATATGGGATTTTTTTATTTACTTTTAAATATTCTGGAGGAGTTTAGTATGCTCTTCAATACCGCGTATAAGCTATTATCTTGAAGACCGTCTGTGACTATTCGGTATAGTGTTGAAGTAGAATTGATTCTGAATAAACTAGAGACAAATTGCATTGTAATGTGAATTTTCATTGGAAAATGAGAATTGATTCCTAATGTAAAACAAATGAAGTCTATGTTTATCCATTAATTTACAATCTTCCTTTTCAAATTGCAGTACGTGCTGGTTAGATGTTATTGGGATGTATTTATGATCAATTGGACAAATAAACAACTCTCTTTCTCCATCTTTTTCTTTTTTTTTGTTACTGTTGGTGATGCTCCTTGTATAGATGATGAAACCCGTAACTTTGTTTTTCTAGCTGCCGGAGCTGGACTCTCTGGAACCAAAATGGCTAGGAGAGTTGGGGATGTTGATGAATTTGAATTCAAAGTTATAGGAGAAACCCATAACCAAGGTGTAAGTTTTTAATCATTTCCTATTCTTACTTCCTGGTGGCGACTATTTCTTTATTGAGTAATGATTTGTGTGCAGAGGAGAACACATCCAAACTTTTTCTAAACTTTCTCAAATTATTTAGCACTACTTTTCCAATTAGTTTATTGATTTTATTTGTCTTCTGCTCGCAGCTGCTTGGAGTTGGGATCATGGTCTCTGGATTCGTCTTTGAGGATGAAGATTTTAGAAGGCCTTGGGAGGGACTGAACGACAACTTGGAGAGGTACACATAATTACCATTTCCCCCTTCCTAAATGATTTGTTTGGTTAAACCTTATGTAGGAAAATAATTGATACAATTGTGAATATTGTTGTTGAATATGATGTTCCCTTAGCCAAGGGCAACATGTTGGTGCAAAATTACAGTATTAAATTTTATTGACTTGATTTTGTGCAATTTTTTTTTTTTTCATTTTAAAGGCTGCAATATTAGTGTTTTTTGTTCAAGTTATTTTGGCAAAATAACCACGTTTTTACTAGCTTCCTTTGAGAGTTTTGAAAAATCGGTGACTATTTTCTAGAAGCATTTTCCAAAGAAGCTCATAATTATGGCCTGGCTAAACAAATGACATTTCATATGGCCTTTCCAAAAGTTAGGTATGCTCTGCAGTGGGAGTCCAAGAATCTATATGCCCTGAGCACTGCAATTCAGGATTGGCTTACTTCAAGTAATTGGTTTGGGTTCCAGGCTGCTGATACTTTTGTGTAGTATATGAGTAGAGATGTATATGATTGGTGCCAATATTGCTGTGCTTTGCTTTAGGAATTGCAACGGAGCTGATGAAGCAAGGAGCAATGATGACGGTCTTGCATGGTCTTTTAACTGCATTGGCGTGGCCAGTTGCATTACTTGCAGCAACTGAATTCATAGACAGCACATGGACAATTGCTATTGACAGGTTTGCTGTTTTCTGTTGGTAGTGTATATATAACTTTTGCTTAGTAAAAGAAAAAACATCTAATTTCTGTTCATTACTGAGTAGTGTTTCAATTGTTTTTATTGGGTTGCACATAGTGATGCAATTGCTTGTTAGTGGGTAATGATAGTAGTGTTTCATAAAGTCGAAAAACTGTCATGGAAGCTGGCAACTTTCTCATTACCTCTTTGTTAAATGTCATCATACTCTGCCAAAACCAAGTAGTTGATAAACTGGGATGTTGATTTGATTTGGCAATGCAAGGATGTTATTTTTTTGGCCACTGTTTTTTTAATAAGAGGCTCAGCGAAGAGTAGTGTATTCGATTTTTGTCATCGCAATAAAAAAATGTTAGACAGTTTCCTGTCTTAGTTTGCAATTATCATGCCAATATCACTTTTCAGATCTGACAAGGCAGGGAAGTTGCTTGCCGAAGTATTATTGGGAGGATTGCAGGGAAATAGGTATGTTTCTTATTTCTAAGTTTCTTTTAAAAATTTAGCTCCTTTAAAATAGTGGTATATGAAATATTTTTAATCTATGAATTTTAGGCCTGTTACACTCGTAGGTTACTCACTGGGGGCAAGAGTTATTTTCAAGTGTCTAGAGTGTTTGGCTGAAACAGAAAATAGTGGTATGTATTATTGACTGTCTCTCGAAGAATAAGTTTTTTCTTCCCTCAAACTTTTCAACTCTGGTTATGGGTACATATGATATCATTTCTTTGGGACTAAATCGTTTATTTGTTAATAAAATGTTCCCTTATTGATTTTGAGGTACTGCTTCTGTTCATTGGCAGCTGAACTGGTAGAGAGAGTTGTTCTTCTTGGAGCACCCATTGCAATCTTGGATGAGAATTGGGAAGCTGTTAGAAAGGTGGAAAGGGAATTAATTTTACTCTAGATTGTTATGTATTGCTTTTATTAATTACTATGAGACCCTGCTCTTCTGTAGATGGTAGCTGGAAGATTTGTAAATGCTTACTCAAGCAATGACTGGATGCTTGGAGTTGCTTTCCGTGCCAGGTACACAAAAATGTAGTGTTAGTATTCTGCGGATTTCTGAGTCTATTCCAATTGATCCACAGTACATAGCCGATATGAACCGATCATTTCTTCCAAAGATTCACTTCACAATCAATTGAAAAAAGAAAGAATGGCATGAAGTTATTCGTGGTTCTTGTACCAAATGTTTTTTATGCAGTTTTTACATGAACTCTTGAGTGATAGCGTTCTGATCCTGCAATAGCAGAGAATATGACCCCGTATTTTTATTGACTCTGTTTCATAATTGATTGGGATCCGTAAAGTTCTGGTGACCATGGTGGATATTTGCACGATACCATTTTTGTTGCTGAACATTGTCTCATATAACACGGTTATTTTTCACTGACTAAACGCATACTTACATAGTTTCATATGACAATTTTTACAGACTAAGAGCATGCTTATGTAATGCATTCTATGAATAGAATGATTTTAATTATTATAGAAAAAAATGATTTTGTGCAGTCTGCTTTCTCAAGGATTAGCCGGAATCCAACCTGTCGACATTCCTGGAATCCAAAATGTTAGTTTTTTCCAATTCCCTTTGTGCATGACTATTGTTGCAAGTTGCTGTTTTTTATTCATTTTGGGTTACCACTGCAAGTGGGTATTTTAACTTTTAAACTAGTGCTACCATTAATGTTCATTTGATTTGGATCTTTGCTAAAATGGTTCCTCGGATTTGCAGGTTGACGTGACAGATCACATAGAGGGTCATTCTTCATATCTGTGGGCTACACAACAGGTGCTAGATGAACTTGAATTAGATGCGTATTATCCCGTTTTTAACATAATTTCCACCCAGTGATTCTTCTTAGTTCTTTTCTGATTCAATGTATCGACAACATCCTAACGTCTCTGTCCACTGCCTTGTATATGGTACTATATAGCCAGCTAGCCAAAGGAACAAAATCTATTAATAGACCAAAACTCTCCATTTTATATGTTATAGTATAATGAAAAAAGAGTTGTTTGTAAATTTCTAAATTATCAATTTACTTTTGGAAAGGGCAACATCCAGGGTAAGCCTTAAAGCTCTTCCTCCATTGGATTAACCGATATTGGATTTTTTAATCAGTTTTTGGTATATATATTATTTCTTTTGTTCTTTGTACCCTTCTCTTTCATAACTAATTTTTTAGTTTCCATGATTTAGAAAAAACTACTCTCAATTTAAAAAATATTTTATAACTATTTTTTATTATAACTTATTTTTTTTATTTTGATGGAAAATTACAAATAATCTTGTTATAAAATTATAACATTATAAAAATTAACTCTATAACTGCTTTTTGTATGCCCAAATCTTTATAACTTCAATTCAATATAAGTTTTAGTAATATCTTCATTTTAATAATTGTTATAATAATTTTTAATTATGTTATGTTATTATCATAAGAAAAAATTGACAGTGTTTACACTATTGCTATAGAATATTTCTTGGTTAATCAGCAAAATTTGAAAAGCCACACTGAAATGTTAAAGTTTAAGAAAGAATAACATCTTGAAAATGTCACACCAAAATAGTTATAAATGTCTGGATTTTTTTTTATCAGTATATAGGCTCATTCAAAGAAAGCAACGGTAAGGGAAGCAATCTCAATCTCATGTTTTCTCATTAGTTGATATTCTACTATATTCTATCAATGATATAAAAAGAATCATTTATGATTTGTCGTATATCTGGACGAAATATTGTCCATTCAATTTTTACTAAAATTAAGATAGTTTATTTTATTGCCTACAACTTAATTTAGATTAGTTAGATTCGGAGATTATATTGGGATGAATTTGACCCCTGTAATTCGATATATAAATAGAACATTTTTAGTGAGAGGGTAATTTTTAGAGAAATGTTTTTTTATAAGAGATAAATAACAAAATTTTAGCACTTAATTTTATTATAATACCTTAATATACTTTATTCTTTTAAGTGCAATCTTATTTATTTATTTTAGAAGAGTAAAATTTGGAATAAGTACATGGGTTGGGTTAATAATGTTGAGATTGGTAAAAAGAGTTAACCCGAATTGAATTATCAAACAAATCAATTAAATTTAGGTAAGAAAAAAACTACATCCTTCTATTTTAAGAAAAATAGGTAAGAAAAATGTTAAATAAGAATATAAACTTATAATTTATAATTATATCTTTCTATTATTGCATCCTTCGCTAAATAATTTCATATCTTCTTCTATCAATTCCTATATTTCTATGAGGCTATTGGATAAGTACATGACAGCAAGCCTTGCAAACTAATAAATCAAGGAAATCAATGCTAGTTTACTTCATACCAACAAATAACTTCACATGCAAGTTAAAACCACAATTCTGAATCTACTTAGGAAATAAAATGTTTTTTTTTTTTATCTCTATATATTCACGAGTAGCTTTTTTGAGTTTAACCATAAGAAAATCTGACTAATTTTATCTTATTTGATGATATTGTTTCTAAAACACTTTTCTTTTAATAGTGATTCTATTTTTAGTAGTTTTTATTTATTTATCATATCAAGTTTCAATGATACATAAAAAAAAATCATTTTAAATATAGATTACTAAAATTAATGATATTAACTAAATTTCTAATGAAATCAATTATTTGTACTTAAACTTAAAGTTCAAAAATAATATTAGTATTCAACATCTCTTAATATGATACTAAATTTAACATGGTTCAAATTTTAAAGGTAAGACCAAAAACTTATTTACAATTAGTATTGATAAAAATTTATCATTGTTATTTAACCTGGGAAGATGATAATAAATACATGTTTTTTCTTCTTGGAAATGAGTTGTCTCTCTTAAAAAGTAATTAGACATTCGTTTCAATTAAATAACTTGTCTATCAAAAACTCAATTCTCACCAATTTGACTATACCAAATTTAACTCACAATTAAAAAATATTTATTTTATAATCCTCAAAATTTGTTGGGTTGACCCTACACAAAATCTTTGTATAACAATTTTGAAGATTAATAAAGCCTTTTCAGTTTTACATACTCTCACTAAATTCAGTTGTCTCTATTTTTCCGTCTCTCCAAACCTACTCCAAATTAAACAACAACAAAAAATCATTGGCATGGGACCATGACTCCATTATAGTCCCATAAAAGGCTTCTAGTGTTTTGCTTTTAGTTTAGAGGTGATCAAATTTGATTGTTTATGTACTCGTTGTCCAATTCAACTAGCAAATGGAAAATATTCAAATAATAACTTCACAACCTAACAATACACATGCCAGCAAATGAAATCTCTTGATTTAACTCATTGGAGATTCTAATGTGTGAAAACAACACGAATGTTCACGCTGACCAACACGATGAATGCTAGATTTTCCTCTCAGAACCAAAATAGTCGAACTTGAATGCAAGATTAGTCTGTGTTTGGTCACAAAGTAGTTAAAGGTGTTACTGCTCTGCAGCCTTCAGTTGACTTGGCTTCTGGATACAAAACAAGGGTCCAAGAAGTCACTTTCACGTTTCACCAAACACTCCAGTTTCTGCTCGTCTCTTTTGTTACACACTTTGAAAGTGTATCAAGTGTTTTAATATTTTGAGAGTTTAAAATTTAAGCAACGTAGGACTCTTTCCCCTTCTCTTCACCACAAAACATGCGTGTAGAAGAAAAGCAATTTTAGAGTCGGTGATGAGCATTAACATTTCCACGTTCAAACTCAACTCTATGGGGCGTAGTCCAAGTATATATCAACGTCATTTATATTTACAGGACTTGTCAACCTGAGGGATGTTCATTTTTCTACAGCTACAATTTCATTTCACACCCAAAGTCATCAACTTCATCTAGAATCCACTTGCTTACAAAACAATATTGCTACCACTGTTAAATACGCGATTTCATGTCAAATCCTCACAAATTACGCATTTCAAAATGAAACTAAATTACCACAATCGTGCAATTTAATTTGTCACACTGGCTATTGGCATTGCCACTCACTTTTTAATGGCTGCTTCACTTTTATTTCAGTGTATTATGTAGATAAGAAGCAAAAGGGAAGTGGGGCAAAAAGAAGCAAAATACATATCGCATCAAGAAGTTTTTCAATTTTTCTTTTTTCCGAAATAGAGAGAACAACCACATGTACCACATTCTTATTGTTTCTCTCACTCTTTGCCCTTTATATTATTTATGATGATTATGTATAATTGAGGTGAAAAGAAAATATAAACAATAAAAGAAAAAAGGATCCAATTGCTGCTGTTTTTATTTTTCATTTTTGTTTTTATTTTTCTAAAAGAGAGGGCACACCACGCGCTTGGTTGGCACAGAAATGAGTCGCGTGGCTTTGGGAGCGGTGAGTCCGAATATGTCACCCATGTCCAACTCACTGGGTTTCATTCCATCCGGCAATTCCCACGTGAAGCAGTGAAGGAGGTGAGCCACCGCCAAATCAAGCGCGTACAGTCCCAACTGCATCCCGGGGCAGGACCTGCGACCCGACCCGAATGGAATGAACTCGAAATTGCTCCCCTTGAAGTCGGGCACGCCCGGTTCCAGAAACCGGGCGGGTTTGAATGTTTCCGGTTCCTCCCAGCTGTTTTTGTCTCTCCCAATGGCCCACGCGTTGATCATCACACGCGCCTTCTTGGGGATGAAGTAGCCGCCGACCGTCGCGTCCTCAGCCGTCTCGTGGAGGAGGAGCGGGATCGGAGGGTGGAGGCGTAGGGTCTCTTTGAGGGCACATTTTAGGTATGTGAGTTTCTCGAAATCGGACTCTTCGACCCGACGGTCCAGGCCCACTACCTCCGCCAGCTCCTGTTGGACCCTCTTTAGGTCTTCTGGGCTTCTCATTAGCTCCGCCATGGCCCACTCAATTGCTGATGCCACCGTTTCCGTCCCTCCAAACATCACATCCTGTATAATGTCAAAGCACAACACAATCACCAATATCATCAGTTCTTATTCACCAAAGAAAAATTATTGGATTTATTTATTTTTCCATATTTTCTAAGAGAAGTCATGCTTCTAAAACTGGTAAAGAGAGTGAAAAAAAATTATTATTTTTAACTATTTATTTATGAACATAACTTGAGATAAATAAATGCGAAAAGTGATTTGATACCCACAGCCCAATCATCAATATCAATTTCTTATTTAGTTACCACCTTCATAAGGCAAAATAAAAATTTACCATTGAATTTTTCTTTCAAAACCAAACTTTAATTGGAAATAAATGTGAAAAGGGAAAAGGTGTAGATATTGAGGGGGAAATGACACCAACCCAAATTAAACCCACTATGATGATCACTGCAAGTTTGGTGGCCTATGTTTCCGCATGGTATATTTACGTATCTTCTCGATCTTATCAACTTTATTTCTTCATCTCCGCTTATAATGGAAATAACTATAGTAAACTTGCATTTACTTTTTTGATTTTAGCACGAGTAATCATAATTGATTTGGAGACATGTTCTTCTTTAGGAATATATATTTCTTAAATAATTTGCAATGTTTCTAAACAAATTCAACCAAGTTTAATAAGTAAAAACAATCGCACGTGTTCTAGAAAGTACTTTAATTTATAGTGTTCCGTACGTGCTTATACAACTGGAGAAATTCTTATATGTAAAATTTCCAACTTAGAGATGTAAATCGACTTTTGACAATTCAGCAAATAAACCAATAAACTAATAAACCACCTTTTGACAAATTGAAGGCTCATTAACAAAGACCTACATATATTTTCAACATGACAGACAGAGAAGCAAATACTTTAATAGCTAGCATGTATTTTAATGTAACATGTATACATATTTAAAATTTAACTAAAGTAAAATTTTATTTATTGCAAAAAAAATAAATTTATAATATATTTTTTAAAAAGACATGAAACATCCTTTAACGAAATTAGAAAATTAAATTAGTTTTTAAAAATTATTTATTATAATTTAACATACGAAAGTGGATAATTTTATGCATTTTCTCTCTAAACTCAAGGCAGAGGCACTTTCTTTAAGGTGGTACATATTTTCAAGAATGAGAGAATATAATAAGAGATGTTTAATCTTGCATAAAAAAACACCTTTAGATTTCACAATTAGAAAATCCCACTAAGTAGAAAGCAATCCAAATAGGGTGACAATTTTGTTCGTATAAACGTTTTCTGCCGATTAGAAAAGAAAATAAATAATGTCTAAATTACAATATTGACAAAATAGTGACATGCTAAAGACTTTGATAGCATGAATTATGAATTGAAAATATGATACCTAGACCCTTAAAATACCAAATAATTCTTAAAGAGATAATTTTTTTTATAAATATTACGATGTAATAAGAGGGAGAAAAATAAAATAAAGTAAATTTTGATGTGTTCAAAATAATATATTTATATATATAAAAAAAAAAAGATAAAAGGAATCCATAGATATACCATAATAATAGCTTTGATGTTGTCCTTTGTGAGTCTGATAGAGTTCTGCAAATCCTCAGGTTCATTGTTCAACTTCGCCTCTTCGGTGTAGAACGCGAGCAACTCATCGACCATGTCTGTTTCTCCATCACAGACACCATTCCCATTCCTTTTCTTCTGCACGTGCTCCTCGATGATCTTATCTATGAAACTATCCAACGCGGCGCGAGCCCTAGCGAGCCGACCGTTGAGCCCCTGTGGGTCCACGCGCCCGAGGTAGGGTATAAAGTCCGCGATGTTGAAAGCGCCGAAGAGCTTCGAAAACTCTTGAAGAATCCCAATGAACTCGTCTTGCCCCTCCTGCGAGGTCGACCCGAAAGCCGCGCGGTAGATGATGTTTTTCGTCAGGTTGAACACGAGCTCGCCGACGTTGATGGGTTTTCCGGCGGAGTTGGCGACGGAGCGGACGGCAGCGTCGACCTCGTCGCGCACGGACTGCCAGGACTCGGCGCGCTTGCGGCTGAAGAGTTTCATGACGCAGAGCTTGCGCATCTGGCGCCAGAAGGGGCCGTAGTGTGCGAAGGCCATGTCGGCGCGGTCGTAGGTGAGGTAGCTGATGGCGATGGTGGCGGGGCGGTTGGAGAAGATGTTGTCTTGGACTTGGAGAACCTGACGCGCCGCCTCTGGGTCGGAGATGGCGACCATGTGGAGGAAGCCCATGCGGAGGTGGAAAACGCCGCCGTATTGCTTGGCGAGGGCGGCGAGACCGCGGTGGGTTAGCTGGTCCATCATCAACATGTTTCCTATGATTGGTAACCCCTTTGGTCCCGGCGGATACGGTGCTCTTCGACGAGTACGATGTAGCAAAACCAAGAGAAGTGTTGTTAGTGGAACGATGAATAAGATAGCCATGTTGAATGGATTTAGGTTGGACATGGCTTCGGAAGATTTTAGGAACCAATCCATGTGGCTATGTGGCTTTTGATGTTTTGATTGATGAAATCTAAATTTTATGTTACAGCAAGTGTTGTTGCTGAGTTGAGGTAGTGTTATGGGGACTTATATATACACTTTGTTGGAAGCACAGGGCTTGTAAGATATTTACAAAAACGTGAGTTTTGTTCTAATTTTTTTAAAATATGGGCAAAGAAGAGAAAGATGAAAAAGACGGGAATCCTTCTCCCCCACCATCTGTTTCTCACACCAAAAATCTCCCCCATTAATCAAATTCAAAGATATATTAAAATTTTGATTCTTTTCTTTTTCTTGTTTCTACTTAATTTCAACATGCATGATCTTACATTCTCATTTTAATTACCTTAACTGTATATGTCAAATGAGATATTTATATATAGTATTATTTATAATTTTAATTAGTACCTTTAATAATAAATTGCCTTCAATATTTTATGTTATATTTGATGGTTATAAGAAAAACTTGTAAAATTATATTTAATGTTTTTTAATAAAAAGATATATAATTAAGCGGGACATTTGTGTAAAACATATATAAAGATTTAATGATTCTTATATATATATATATATATATATATATATATATATATATATATATATATATATATATATTTATAACGAATGCTAGTATTTTTAGTAACTAATAATTTTTTTAAAATAATTCATAAATTTAATAAAAATTATAATATTTAATACTACTTTGTGAAGTTTTACCACATCACTATGCTTTAGGAGACTGAAATCATATAATTATAAATTTTGAAAACTAAAATTACATAATCATGAAATTTATAAACAAAATAGACATATCTTATTAAAGACCACGTAGACATGCCAAATAGTTAACAGGTTAATATGATAGTCAACATGTAAATGTTATGTGATATGTGTCATCAAATAAATGTCACATTAATAAATTAATAGAAAGATTAAAATTAAATAATTCCGATATTTAAGAATTTAATTGCCTCAACCAGAACTCATAAGGCTAAAATCACACATCGATTGTACAAAATGGGTTCAATTGGCTCAATTGAAATTCAAACAACTAAAATTATAACTAAAAGTGAAATTAAGTTATTTTAGAAAATAGAAAATTACAAAGACGTAATAACTATATATTAAGTTCTTGTAAAAACATTTTTTATCATTGTGTTATTGTGTTCTTTCTTACTTTTTCCTTTTCTCTATCTTGTGTTATTGTACTTGTCTTCTTACTGTCGATTACACAATCGTTACTTGTTTTTTTTTTTTTAGTTTTCATGGTCATTACCTA
>Ga0099824_1000914_pt1 | contig 39092 bp, 25 predicted proteins | sample SiratrowhiteBW_FD_76837 | JGI IMG/M metagenome (GOLD analysis project Ga0099824, IMG submission 76837) | Root nodule microbial communities of legume samples collected from California, USA - Siratro white BW | ecosystem: Host-associated > Plants > Roots > Nodule | place: USA: California... | reverse complement strand
TTGATCATCTATCTGCCGTCCACCCAGTGCAGATATCACAACATCAACTTCCTTCAATGCCTTAACAAGACTTTCATGATCACTCAAATCTCCCTACAAAATCACCAACAGGGATTTCCATCACAATTTCAAACACTACCCAAATTTGACTTACATAAAAAGAAAGGCACATACATAAAGCAGAGTGACTCCAGAGGTCTTGAAGGTCTCAATAAGTTTAGACTTTTCAGGATGAGAAACAGTGCTCTCTCTAACCAACACAAACGTGGGATGCCCTGATTCTGTGCTAGCTTTAACTATGAATTTTCCTATGTACCCTGTTCCTCCAAGAACCAGGATTTTGCTCTTTGCTGCCATTCAACAAAAATAACTCAACTTTAAAGTTCAGATCAGAATAATAAGCACTGAGTTTGAGGATGAGAATTGGCCTCCTATTTGTAGAACAGTTTCTGTCCCAACATAGGCCAAGGTTTCTTATCTGAGTGAACCGTGAACAAGGATTTATTTTATTTTTATTACCCTGATTGTGACGTAACATCATGAATTAGCCGGCGTTTATTAAAATAAATTAAAATCTTGAACTACATCTAATTTTATTGGGCCAATGTTTGACTAAGTAGTAACCTGTTTAAAATCAAAATTAACTATCGAGTTTTTGGTAGAGGACTCAATTTTGTTGCCTTCCAATTTATTATCTTTATTCTTTTTGTTACACAACTGTTTTAGAATTGAATATTTTTCCATCCTTATAAAATTTTTAAAATTATATCTCCCACAAAAAAAAATCATATTATTCTTAGTTTTTAAATTTAAAAATAATTTTTAAGTCTTCCTCAATACTAATTATAAATGTAAAACTTACGTAATGAATAGTTACATTGTTATTAGAGGATTAGGACACTTTTAGAGTTGACTTAACACCACTCAACAGTAATTGTTCCGCTTCAATCAACACTTCTCGTTTTTTCTTCGGTCTCTCGTCTCCCGACCTTAGAGTTGCTCGCCTTGATCATTACGATGGGCGGGATACCTGTAATTGCACTCCAACGCTCAAGTAAGTATTCGGTTATCGGAGCTTATGTAATAATATTTATCTTTCTTTTACTTACCTTTATCTTCCCATATATTTATAGAATTGGTGTTTGACTTACAACTTACGTTATGTTAACTTTTACAGGCTATTTTGTCAAAGGTTGCGTGTAGTCATGGAGTTGTTGATTGCTTCTTTCCGGTCACATGTCGGTCGGTCACAGGCAACAAGTAGTCATTTTTAAGCTGAAAGATACATATATGAACATAATATTAATTATAAATCTAATTAAATTTACTTAATTCACATGTTAAAACTGTTATATGTGTAAAAAAAATCTTAATTATTAATAAGAACTAAAAATATATTTAAATTTTGAAAGGATAATCTTTTGAAGCATATTTAATATATTTAAAATATAATAAAAAGGAAATAATATTTTACCCTTTTTTTTATTATTATTTAATAATTATGGTTAGGTTGCTCGCTGCAATATTTTATTTTACTTGTTCAAGTTTGACTTTGATTTGTCCCTCAAAGAATAATGTGACTATAGCAGATAAAGATCCTTTCCTTAAGAAAAATTAATTAATTCCAAAAATATGATGCTAAAATTTATTTGAAAAATAAGGTTAAACTGAAATAATGATATTCTGAAGATCAAACTCAATTATCATTATTAATTACATAGTATACAATGCTTTTGTGATAACTTCTATTTCACTCTCTTGTTCTCTTTTTCGAAATTGTAAACATGAATTATGAATTTGGATGACCTTAAATTTGATTTTTGTGATTAGTTTTGTTCTATTCTCTTTTTTTTCATTTTCTTAGCTTACTATGAATCTTTTGGACTAAAACTAAACATAAGAATGGTCCTCCTTTAATTTAATTAACATAGTCATTTCCTGTTTCGAAATTATAGCTATAATAAAACCGTTGATTCTTTTACTATTTTGTAATATTACACTAGATAGATTGTCAGGAAAAGGAAAAGAGTGTCTTATTTTTCAACTGGGGGAGTTCAAGTACTACTCCTATCATTCATAATGGCAGTTGCAACTTGTTGTCTTAAAAACTAATAGTGTTAATTTTTTACTGTTTAATTATTTTATTCTTCTTGTTTTTTTTTAAACGAAGCAAAGAATAATCCCCAAAAAGTCTCGTGCATTAGACAATATCTACACCTTTTTCTAATGTACCTTCACTTAAAAAGTTAAAGCATGATTTTGATCTATTCATTATAATATTAAAAAAAATGGTACGAAAGTTTAACCTCACCTACTAGCTTGTGTTAAAAGCTTTTTTTTTTTTTCTTATGAAATATTTAAAATACTAGTACACTTTTTATTTTATTGGCCAAGTAGAGTATTAATGATTACAATTCTCTGTGAAAATATACGCATTAATGTTTTTATGTTATTTTATTGTATTGATTTAAGAGTTAATTATTATAATAATTTTTCTATTTCATATATCAATGTTCATATTAATTTTAAATTTAATATATTTTTTAATATGCTTATTTATATAATTTATTTACTTTTATGATTAGTGTAATGTAAAATAATCAATTAACAACGTAAAATCACAGGTCACTATAACAAAAAGAATGAGAAAGTATTTTCGAAAATATGAATTTTTTTTGTGAGGGTTAATCGAAGACTATTATCAAAATCATAATACATAACGAGTAAGAAAAAAACTAAAAAAAATAAAAATAAAAACAACGCGATTACAGATGAACCGGGTAAAAGTGACAGATAATAACAATATTCAACTGAACTATTGGTAAAAGTAAAAAAAAAAATATATATATTATAGGTGAGATAATTGAGACTTGAAAGTTATAAAAAACAAATGAAAGAATAAATTATAAATTATATATATATATATATATATATATATATATATATATATATATATTATGTGTATAAAATATATCATAATACATTACTTATTAAAAAACTTATTTTATAACAAGGCTCAAAATATAAATGTACCTTTGAATAATCTTATGGTTTTAGTTTTTTATGTATATTACCATATTTAAATATAACAAAATAAGAAATAAATATATACACCAAACATTATAACAATTTTAAAAGAAAAATACTATCAAATAAGTGTTATTTATATATTCTTAAATAAGTTAATGACCTAAAAAAATTTAAATGACGTGAGGCTTAATATTTCTAATCAAATGGAATTAAAAACAAAATAGACTTTATCTATTTTCAAAAGAAGTTTAACTTGAATTAAACATGTTTTGGATATGAAGTAGAGTACGACTTTCCCGATACAAAAATGTGCTTCTACTGTGCATTGTGCTACAGAATACAATCAAAATACGTTTTTGTCGTATTAATTTTCAAAATTTAGCACAGCACGAATATTTTTTATTGTGGATTTTAGATGAAATACAAAGCAGAAATTTTGCATAATAAGTAGCTGGATTACTATTAAAAAATATAATTTTTTATGAAAATGAATTCAATTGCTATTATTAATGACAAATTCGATCGTAATTAATTCAATTTCAATTAAAAGGTAAATTTTATCATATTTAATCAAGCTACTATTAAAAAATATAAATTGTTTCATAATTAATTTAATTTCACTTAAAAAATTGTTTACAATCATTAATCTACTGTCTATTGAGTAATGGAAATGTTTGTCAATATGTGCCTCTTTCTTGGTCTTTAACATCATCAAGTTTCATTACAATTTTGATTTAAAGTATCTCCATACTCATTGAAAATCAAATAATTAAGAAAACATAAAACTTTGAATGGAGTGCTATTTTTGAAGCTAATACATCCTCCAAATAAAATTCACTATAAAACTAAAATCGAAGGTTCCTAATTGAGTCGTAATTGTTGAAAGTTATATTGGAATTTAGATATAAAAAACAAAAATATAAGATGATTTAAAAAAAATGGTTTTTTAGTTACTTGCAGGTAATGTGGGAAAAAAAGAAAATAAGAATATCAATGTATGAAATTTGAAAAATTAGAGGTAAAACATGAAAAAAAATATGATAAAATTTATTACTTTCTTTATATTTATAAAGACAGGAGATAAAATTGACATAAAAAGATGAACTATTGTTTGAACTGCTTTAATGGTAGATTTTTCATTTTTCTTTTAGAAGTGTACTATAAGATATTCAAAATCGAGTCGAGAGAAAGTTTTCTACCCTAATTTTTTAATTTTTGTATTATTAAATTTTTGAACTATTAATAGTAATTCTGAAATCTGATATATGTTTTTGGTTTGTTTAAAAATACATCTTTTCTAACAAGGATGCATCTTATAAGACTTAGATTATATGTGTGTTTTAAATTATCTTTTCCAAAATTTAGCTTCTTAAATCACAAGAAAACAAGGTAAGAAAAGCTAGTCAGGATTAATTTTGAGATTTTATTATGGTAAGTTAGAGTACAAAGTTAGATAGAATTAGTTGCACTATGAGATAATTGAAATGAAATGTTATAAATTTGTTTGCTAATTCAGTTTCTATATAGAGAATTTAGAGTGACCTTGAGGTTCTTGTGGAAATCATACAATACCTTGTAAGATTTAAAGAATAACTATTGTGATTGAAATTTTTGAACAAAATTTTCAGCCATGACTTGTCTTGTTTTTTTATAATTGACATTAGTGTTGGTGGAATTCTAAATACGATGAATACATGAATTAATATTTTATGATATCAGGCACAAGTGTAAATATAAAGATGGGTAAATGTAAAATGTAGTGTGTACTTAAACTGTGTGATGGATTTAGTGTACGAAAGTATGGTAGATTTTTGAATTGTGTAAAACCTTTTAATACCACTTTGAGCATGATATTTTTGTCATATAGTACTTTAAATGGTTATGGATTAAAAATTTATGGATTAAAAATTTGACTGGCAAGTTGGTTTTGAAATAGTAAAAAAAGTTTGGATAATCATTTTAATTTTTTTTGTTTGAGTTGTTGTATGTAAATTTTGCTAAAATAAGAAATTATCATCAAATTATATTTGGAATCACATTCTTTATAATGCAAACTAGAAAGTATAACTCATGGAAAAATAATATAGCTTGAGGAAGCAATGAAAGCTCAAAACAAATATAGCTTGAGTTAGAAAGTGTATTAAGACCATTGCAATCAAACTTTTATTTTACACAAGAGCATTAGTTAAGCAAATGGATTTATTTCAAGCGATATTTGCCTATTTGTATGACTTAATATTCATTTTGACTTTACTTAATTTTATATGTTTCCCGTGTATTTTTAATCTTAAACTATATTTTTATCTTTTTTATAACTCATTTAGTTTGTTTTTATTATATTTATATATAATATTGTTATGATTATAGAATGATATATAAAAACATGTGATTAGAAATGATGTTTCTCAATTTTGTTTTAAAAATGTTTATTTTTAATTTTTTTATATGAAAATGTAATTATATTTAGAAAAAAATATGCATCTTTTAAAATTATTATTATTATTGACAGCTGAAATTTTTATATATTTATAAATGTTTTGGGTTATATAGTTTATTTTAATAATAAGAAAAATGTTGCATAATTCACCTAAAAAACCATGTATATTTACACACAATTGACAAAAATATTTTACAGGAAAACTAAAATTGTGAACCAACTTAATAGAAGGACTTACATTAATGAAATTTGTTTTATGTCTAACAACACTTCTCAATTAACTCATACTTATTTCTTTTATAGTTAAAGTTTATCTTAAAAATAAAGATTAATTTAAAAAAATTATTAAAACAATATTCTGATATCAATTTATAATTTTTTGAAACATTATCTAGATAATAATATGTTAAAACATCATAATTATTATACAATTATGATAATTGAACACTATATACAGTAAAATACATTTATTTAGTATTAAAAAAATATTACTTTATTATTATATAATATTCTATTTTAAAGAAATTAATATCAAATGAAAATAATTTTTTTAATGTCAAAATATACTTTTCCTGTTACGAAACTATTTTGACTATTTCGTTTAGTGTCTATTATTTTCATGGTTTACTTTTTCAATGATATTTTTTCTTAACTCACTCATGGTTTACATAATTATTATTTTTTTAAAAATCTAACCTAACATGTGATTACTCTGTCACATTCCCTGCCTAACACTTCATCACTCTCAATCAATCACTATACAGTACCATATCTTCTGTTGCCAAACAACTTGTTCGGTTTATTATGTTAATTAATATTCTGCTATTTATTTATTTATTTTAGTTATCGCACTAATTACTTCATTTATCAACATTTAACATTTATTAGCTACTTATACTAGATAATTACATTTTTCAATTTTAGTTTATCAAAATTCTCAACTTTAAGATTTCAATTTCAGAAAACTTTTTAACTTTTAATTACTCTATCCATTAATTTTGCTAACTACATCCTAAGTGAAAGAGTAAAAAAATATGAAACTAAAGTTGAAATACATTGTACAATATAATATACACTAAAATAAGAATTTTTATCATTAAAATATAAGTACTAGAAATATAAATTAAATATAAATTGAATAAAACATTAAAAAAAAACAAAGTTAAAACAAGGAAGTACAATTGAAAATTCAATCCTCAAAATGTACATAATTTATTTTCGAAAGGAGGCATCAGAAATTAGTCATTCATTTTTTTCTATGTATTAATAAATTATGATAGTAAAGTACCTGGACTAATCTGCCGTCGAAATTGAAAGACAAAATCAAATCTTCCTACTTTAAACATGTTCTTGTCTTCTTTGCATGGTTGATATAAGAAATTTGGACAAAAATTAAAATACTGATTTGTCAGTGTTTGGTAAAGGAAATAAGAAAACAAATGCAATTTGGACATCTTTTTGTCTGGTCTACAAAACAAACACAATTCATTAATACATGAATTTTCTTTATCTTAATATATCATTTCTTAATTTTATATGATCAAATTATGAATAAAATAAAGATTTTTTATTATAATTTTTTATAGATTAACTGAAGATTAAGAACAACAAGATGATTAAAATCCAAAAAATTAACATAAAACTTTCCGATACAATGTTTTTGGTAGACAGGATCTTGTTTGATACTCATTTTATGCCTTTGTTATTGGGTCCAAGTTGTTTTCCTAATCCCGTGTCAAAACAGACCGTTAGATACACCAACAAACGCACAACTACCCAAAAGTAGAAATATATTTTTTTATAATAACCAACCGCAAAACACCATTTTGTTTTACAATAATTATCTCTGTGAGTATATAATCACAAAATCTATTTTTCGAGTGATTTTTATACTTTTCAAGAAGTATTATCCATCAACTAATTCCAATATATCAATAATGATTGTTTTATATTGTTATAAACTTTTTTCATGAATTAAAAATTTGCTAAAAATAAAAATTTGTAAGTTCTGCTATATTTTATTTCATAAATTTTTTCTAATAATTTTATATTTTAATAAAACTTAAAAATAAAAAAATATGAGAAAAAATGTATTAATGACATTAATATATAAAATATAAGATATAATGTTGTAAACAAATCCTATTCTTATGCGTGACACTTGCCCAATACCACTCCTTCCTCGTGCGTTGAGCGAAAGCAGTTTGAGCACATTGAATGGCGGTTCACGAGGACCATGATGACCCCATGGTGCTTCCTTCTCTCTCTCCGCCCAACACCTACCAAGCCGTCGTTATCGGCGGCACCTTCGACCGATTGCATGACGGCCACCGCCTTTTTCTTACCGTCTCTCTCTTTTCTATATTCTTTTATTTTCAGTTTTCATTTTTTTAAATTTAAATAAAAAAATGTAAAAGTTTGAAACTTGTATGCAGGCTGCTGCGGAGGTGGCAAAGTCCCGGATTGTAATTGGAGTTTGCGACGGTCCTATGCTGGCAAAAAAGCAGGTACCTTTTAAGTTTTTCATATTTAATTCTTTATTATTTTTGTTTATTTCTGCTGATTCATATTTAGACACAACCTCTCAGCAATTATATTGCTTCTACAGTTTTAGGTTTTCAACTGAAACTGCAAAATGCAATTCGTTTTACAGTCTAACCAATTTGTTATGTCGTTGCTTTGATTATATTTATATTCCTACTTTTGAGTACCAGTAGAGTTGTTTGGTTTTTCTCAGCCTTTCTCTTGAATTGTTGAACTCTATTGAATTCTATGTGATCAATTTCAATTTTGACTGCTCAAATTATTTATAGGAGTAGTTTGCAGTCAGTTTCAAAATGACTGTTCAAATTCCTAACAGATGAACTGAATTTGGCCATTGAACAGAGAAAACTATTGAGTGCTTTGAAATGTTCTGCTCCTGAAATTCAGTGATAAAAATCTTTTCTTCCTAAAAATTATGTTTAGTTAAGGTACGAGCTAGCTAAATTAAGATCTTGTGCTATTTGATCTTGTTCATTGAAAATTTTAACCTTATGGTGAAAGTCACTTTATTTCTGTGCGACAACCCCGTGGCTTGTGTATTTTTACATACAAAGGATTCTGTTTTAATCCTTTTGCTCTTTTGTAGTTTGCTGAACTGATACAGCCAGTTGAAGAAAGGATAAATAATGTCAAAGATTTCATAAAGGTATGAGTATGAGTACAAACAATTACAGTGTTCCTTATTATTTATTCATGAATTGAGTTTCCTGTGTTATGTTCTTTAAAGAAGAAAAACAAAATTGACATGCATTAATGTTGGTCAGAATACATTAAGCTTTTCATTTTGCATGTTAATGTACAACACGAGGGACAGATTATAGGCATCTGTACATCTGTTTCGCAGTAACGTATATTTTTCTAGTTGCATACAAGAGTTTGCATGGTTTTGTACTGTTGGTTGTATGTGTTAGAGATAGAAATTTTCTGGTTTCTTCATCTAACAGTTGATGTCTTTTGGAATAGTTAGTTCGTGGGCTGTGTGTGTGAATGTGACAATAATGATATATGAATCTACAGTGTTCCATCAAATAGTGTTTCTTCTAGCAGAATTTATATGAAAAGTGCATTTTTTCTTAATTTTGTTTTATCAGAAAAAAAAAAGAGTATAATAAATGCGAAGTAAAAGGGCTGTTTCAACCTTGTACAACTGATCAATAAACATTCCTACATGACCTCCGATACCCCATATCTCTGTTTCCAATCATTACATAACATGACCTAAGATACAGACCAAATATAGAGAGTATGAAAGAGTGAGATTAGTCTTTTAAACCAGATTGTGGGTCCCAGTGGTCATAGACAATCCAGAGCCTCTAACTCCATAACAGTGCTCATTTCTAGTATATACTAAGCATCAACATCATTTTCAGACCCCTCCCTCCACATAGAATGCGATAGTTTTGAAAATCTGATATATTTGCTCTGTTATGTTGCAATATTTTCGAACCAGTCCACTAATATCATATTTTTCCCAGTGTGGAGTTACCCTTTTGTATTCGAAGTACTGATTTCACACCCAGTTACAATAATCAAAATGCAGTTTATATATCCTGATAACCCACCTCTGACCATACTCACTGCTACATATAACGACTGTTATGCATATTTGGCCAAATTTAACTATTGCTCTGCTACTTCTGTTGTATGCTTCCATTGAGTTTGAGCCATTGCTGTTGGCTTCAACTCCCAATTTTATTTTCTTATATGTTCAGTTTTCCTGTAAAGCAAACCTGCAGATCAGATCTCAATTAGAGTCTTGTGCTCTCAGTCACTTCACTGTTGATTTGCAGATCGCATGCCTGTATAATTCCTCCTATATTCAACGTGTCTTCATTAAATAGGCCCTATATAATTCCTCCTATATTCAGCATTTTTTCTTAATAAATTTTGATTACTATTTGTTTGAACTAACATGCAGTCCATCAAGCCAGATTTAGAAGTGCAAGCTGTACCAATCACAGATCCGTTTGGCCCTTCCATTGTAGATGAAAATTTGGAGGTTGTGATTGTAAGGTTAGTGTTAAGACTGTTCCTGTGTGGCCATATTAGCTTTCGGTAGAGGTAGCGTGTATTTGTTTATATATCCACTGACAGCTTATAAAATGTATCTTCCATGTTCTGATCAAGTATCTCCTCTTTTATCCCATGGTCCATCATGATTTTTGATTTCTCTCTTCAATTCTGATTAACACAACTTTATAAACGTTCACTTTTAAAAGTGTCTTGGAGTTATTTGATTACTAACTGGATTTGGCTATTTTACAGCAAAGAGACATTACCGGGCGGATTGGCAATAAACAGAAAAAGAGCTGAAAGAGGCCTTTCACAGTTGAAGGTCTCAATTTATTGTTTATGTGGTTTGCTTATTTTTTCTGATATAAAAATAATTAAGAAAATTTCTTCCATTTTCGAAATATTTTGTGTCATATTAGGAATTATTTTCCTGGATCATATGCAGATTGAAGTTGTGGATTTGCTTTCTGGAGGATCAGGTGAACTTAAGCTGAGTTCATCGATGCTACGGAAGATTGAGGCTGAAGAGGCTGAAAAGGCGAAACAACAAAACACGATATCGCAGACGTAGTTAAAAAAATTGTTTTAAATTTTTTCTCTTAAAATATTTGTTGAAAGATTCTTGAATGACAAGTTTAATATACGTTGTTATGACACTCTTTCTAAGTTTAAAAGGCGGAAAGTCACATTCTTTCACAAAAATATTGTAACGATGTATCTTTTTTTACTGTTTTGTTAAGAGAAATGTGTTGTATTTATATTTATATTTATACTTTCTCTAATAAAAATAAAGGTTTTATTTTACTGCAACCTGTGTTGTTCATTGGATACCGTCACATGAATATATTACATATTAAAATTTAAATGAAAATAAATAATATAAATTCAAATTCAAAGAACACTTGAAGTTTAGAGAGATGGCCAATCATTCCCATTGACATTTTAAGTTTCACAGTAAACTAGTTTATCTGTTTGCAAAATAATGTAGTAATATGTCTGTTAAAATTGAATCAATTAGCTATAAAGTACTATAAAGCATTGCGTTTTTATTTAAAATCTCCACTGTCGAAGAAAAACAAATTGCTAGTTGGATGGTATAATTCTTGGCTTTTTAAAATTGGTTGTGAGGATTTTTTTTTTTTTTAACTTTTAAGGTGAATAGAATTTATTCTACACATGAAACATATATAATTATTCTATTGAAAAGTATTTTTTATTTATCTTGCAAACAAATTTCATGTGGGCAAAGTCTATAACCCTTTCTAACCGCTTTAAAATATTTGGATTTGAAAAAGAAATATTAAATAATATAAAACTTAGTGTCTCTTTGAAATACTTAGAAATATAATATATCGAAAGTGTCTTTTGAAATGCTTAACACATTTTTAAGTTATCTTAAGAAAGATTTCTACTTGATTAATGGAATAAAATTTCCCCCAAAATAAATATCAAATTATAGTTTTGTTAACACTAGTTATTTTGAAAATAATTATATTAAAATGTAAAATCGTATAGCTTAAGATACATAAACAATTAAGTCTTTGAATTGGGAAACAATATAGAAAATATTATTACATAGACCAATAAAGGGAACAAGTGAGATATCTTTTTACATCATGATGTTGAATTATTTTAGGAAAATTTTAATATTTAATTTATTGATTTTAATTTTGTTATTGAAGTTTTAATTCAGTATATTTTACTTTCAGTTTAGATTTTAAATTCTATACTTTTAGGAATACTATTTTATTAAAAGCAGTAAAATTTCAAAATTATCTTATTCATTTATATATATATATATGCTTCGCCTTTACTCAAAATCACTGTTTTTCAGAACAATTTTTCTAAGATTATGTCATTTCATCTTTTGTTCTTCATTCGAGTTTCAACTTTCTACTTAAACATTTGTAGTTTAATAAATGAATAAATGATAAATTTAGTCTCTGAAGTTATATCTTATTAGTCTGAAAATTAAGAAAAATAAAATATTATTTAAATTCATAAAATTAACTATGTTAAGTATATCTTGGCCTGTATTTCAAAAACTTAAAATAATAATAATAATAATAATAATAATAATAATAATAATAATAATAATAATAATAATAATAATAATAATACGTTCATGAATTACAAGTGATTAATTTTAGGAATTTAAGTGAAATTCTAAGAAAAATAGCGTTTTTAGTTTCAGAAACTAACGTAAACGAAATACCATTTTAAAGATCAAATGCACTATTTTCCCTTTAATAAATTAATCACATGGATGATGTCCGTTTATTGATGTTAATCCTAGTTTATTTCATGTTATTTTTCAAGGTGAAATTCATTTCATTGAAACTTTTATGAGAAAAACAAATACTAACTATTGATAAGATGTGAAAATAATTAATATTTTTAACTAAAGAATTAATTTAGTGTGTTTTTCTAAAAAAATACATCAATGTTACTTTCCTTTCACTTTCCTAATTTTCTTTTCACGTCTTTCTTAAATATTTTAGCAATAGTATACATTGGTATTTCGTGCTACCCCAACGTATTTCCTAGAATTTAATTTCATTTTATTACCAATTAATTTCCAATCAAGTATTAATGCGGTGTTTGTTTCACTTCGACACCTGAGGGTTGAAGTTCAACAGTTACCGTTCTTCTTCCTTCCAACGGATGTTTTTCCGAATTAAAAGAAATTCAAATTCTAGTTTTGAGAATCTCACAATGTTTTTCGAACTAAAAGAAATTCAAATTCTAAACTGACTCAAAATCTCTAATTTTCGTCATCTTCTCACTAATTTGTTTAACGAGGGATCATTAGCACTCAAGAAAAAGGTAACAACATTAGTTTCTTCAGGGTTCAATCACTCTCTATACTTCTATCGCTTCAAAGTTTTATCACTCTGAAACTGCATGGATAGTTCTTACCACTCTGAAATTGCATGGGGAGTTTTTCTGATTATACTTTCCGTTTTCAAGTAAAGCAAAACCTCTCACGAACCACGTTTCTCTATGTGTGGCACAATAAAGAATCAATTTTTATGTTCCATTCTTTCCTTTTCTTTTATGCTTTGGTTCTCATCTCTGGCTTCCCTTGTCATTTTGCCGTCGTTAACTGTGTTTTTCTTTCATGTAGATCACTTGGGGCATCTTTTTTCACGACAAAATCTTGCGTCCATTGAGAAATTTCACTCATTTCTTGAATTTGTTCAAAAGGGTATGCTTCATTTTCTTCTCATGAAAAACCATAAGCATTCCGTTTTCTTGCTTTATATCTTATCAGTTCTCTCTGCCGTGTATCTTGTTTTGTGGGTTTTGCAGGTGGGATTTTGCAAAACTTTGCAAAGATGAATGATTTGATGACAAAATCGTTTCTAAGTTATGTGGAACTTAAGAAACAGGCACAGAAGGACCGTGAAGCTGATCTTGACATTGAGGCAGGGAGACTCAACCCCACGGAAGACCGCAACCTCTCTCAGTTCTTCCAAGAAGTTGAAGCAATCAAGGTTGAAATGGAAGAGATTACCAATCTCTTATTTGATCTTCAGCAACTGAATGAAGAGGCAAAGTGCACCCACAGTGCCAAAGTTCTTCGTGGCCTAAGGGACCGGATGGAGTCTGACATGGTTTCCGTGCTTCGCAAGGCACGGATTATCAAGGCAATGCTTGAGGCTCTTGACAAATCCAACATAGACAATCATAGTTTGTCAGAATCCTACAAAGCGGGGAGTCCCATTGACAGGACCAGAATGTCTGTCACAAATGGTTTGAGGGTCAAGCTTAGGGCCATGATGAATGATTTTCAGTCCTTGAGAGACCAAATTATATCTGATCACAAGGAAGATTTGAAGAGAAGGTACTACACAGCAACGGGTGAGGTTCCCACTGGGGAGGTCATGGAGAAGATGGTTTCTGGGAGTCTCAAAGTGGAGTTTTTGGCTGGGAAAACGGATGCAGAATTAGACACTCAAGTTAGGCATGAGGCAGTGATGGATATCCAGCGGAGTTTGAATAAGCTTCATCAGGTTTTTCTTGATATGGCTGTTCTGGTTGAGACACAGGGAGAAAGCGTGGATAACATTGAGGATAATGTGGCTAATGCGGGTAACTTCATCCACGGTGGAACTAATAGTCTCTACTATGCCAGCCAGATGAAGAAAAAGAACAGAAAGTGGGTCTGTTGGGTTTTTGCTGTGGGACTGATTATACTACTCGTATGCATCGTTGCAATGTTGTCTTCTTGACGAGAGCAATTGGCAAGGAGAGTGGGTTTGTAGTTCAGTGGTTCTTGTGTTGTTGGGAACAGTTCTGTTGATTGATTCAAATTTGTTCACGAGAACACAATTTTACCTAATAGAATTGATTAGTAATATTCGAGTATTTTGTCTTTGGTTAAACTTTAGCGAAGTTAGTATGTTTTTCATTTGTACTTCAGTTAAAGTAAGAAGCCTAAAAATATTGCCAAATAGCCAATTCCATTCGTAGTTTTCAAAAACTGTCTGGTAATAACTGGTCAACATTGAAACGGCACAAAGTTGGTGGAAAAAGCCAAAGGAAGGCCATTTTTTTGTTTCTATATAAAACAGGATATTATACATTCACTTTTAACAAATATCTTATCCCAAACTGGTGAGAATAAATTATAGCCACTAATTTTGCGCAATGTCCACTATTTTTTCTCCAAATTACTTCGATTTCTCTTCGGAGGATAGTTCGATTTCTTTGCACTATAACGGTGGCTATGCTGCTCCTTTCACCAAATGCGGAGCAGACCCTGGCCTTATTGGAGAGATGTTCAAATATAAAAGAACTGATGCAGATTCATGGCCAATTGTTGAAAAAAGGCACCATCAGGAACCATTTAACAGTAAGCAGGCTATTGGCTTCATATGCAAGAATAGGGTTGGGTAACTTAGCCTACACTCGTATGGTTTTTGACAGATTAAGTTTACCTAATACTGTCATATGGAACGCCATGATCAGAGCATACTCAAATAGTAATGAAGCAGAAGCAGCGCTCCTTTTGTACCATCAAATGCTTCACAATTCCGTACCTCACAATTCTTACACTTTTCCTTTCCTTCTGAAAGCATGTTCTGCTCTCTCAGCCTTCGAAGAAATCATGCAACTCCACGCTCAAATTATCAAAAGGGGTTTTGGTTCCGAGGTTTATGCCGCAAACTCTCTCCTTCGTGCGTATGCAATTTCGGGCAACATCCATTCCGCACACGTCCTATTCAATCAGCTCCCGTCACCGGATATTGTTTCTTGGAACACAATGATTGATGGGTACATAAAATTTGGAAACGTAGACATGGCCTATAAGATTTTTCAAGCGATGCCTGAGAAGAATGTCATCTCTTGGACAACAATGATTGTTGGGGGTGTCAGGGCAGGCATGCACAAAGAAGCTTTGTCACTTCTTCAGCAAATGCTGGTTGCAGGCGTCAAACCTGATAGTATAACTCTCAGTTGCTCTCTTTCAGCATGTGCAGGCCTTGGTGCATTGGAGCAAGGCGAGTGGATTCACACCTATATTGAAAAAAATGAAATAAAAATAGATCAAATTTTGGGGTGTGTTCTTATAGACATGTATGTTAAATGTGGTGAAATGGAAAAAGCCCTACTAGTGTTCAGTAAGTTGGAGAAGAAATGTGTCTGTGCTTGGACGGCAATAATCGGTGGCTTTGCAATCCACGGAAAGGGTAGAGAAGCCCTAGATTGGTTCACCCAAATGCAGCTGGCAGGAACTAAGCCAAACTCGATCACTTTTACGGCAATTCTGACTGCATGTAGTCATGCAGGACTAACTAAAGAAGGAAAATCCCTGTTTGAGAGCATGAGTTCTGTTTACAATATTAAACCCACTATGGAGCATTATGGATGCATGGTGGACCTTTTGGGTCGTGCAGGGTTGTTGAAAGAAGCAAGGAAGTTCATAGAGTCCATGCCCGTAAAGCCAACTGCTGCAATATGGGGAGCACTGCTCAATGCTTGCCAACAGCACAAACATTTTGAGCTTGGTAAAGAGATTGGCAAAATTCTGATAAAGTTGGACCCTGACCATAGTGGCCGGTATATTCATTTGGCAAGCATATATGCTGCAGCCGGAGAATGGAACCAAGCAGTCAGAGTGAGAAGCCAGATCAAACATAGGGGACTGCTAAATCATCCAGGATGCAGCAGCATCACCCTAAACGGGGTTGTCCATGAGTTCTTTGCAGGGGATCGATCCCACCCACGTATCCAAGAGATATATGACATGCCTAATCATCTTGCAAATAGTTTTCAATGAGGAAAAAATTGAGAGGAGAATGAAAATGAAAAATGGTTTTCAATGCCTGTTGAGAGGAACGAAAACGAGAAAAATGTAGTTTTACGGTGTCGATAGGAGGAATACAAAATTATTATTTCCTTTTTGTTGTTACAATAATGTTATGAATGTAATGAGGATTAGACAAAGGTTTACCTCTTATACATTATCCCGCGCCACTAGCCTACTAATTGTGGCATAGAAAATTATTTATACAGCAGATACATACTTATGGCCTATCAAATTAAAAAATAATCGATGACGTAGAAGCACATTTACAATTCAAGCGGCGCTAAGGTGCTGCACAGCTGTCCAAGTCTGGTCTGGTTCTAGCTGGACACTTCCAATCTGAAGCAATTAGTAGTAAAAAACAATTCAGAAGAATCAATAGAGAAGGCTTTAAAACTATTTCAACAATCAGAATACTGTGTTACTGCAGGATGCTCAGGAATAATGTCAAAAAGCCACTGGTGTCTACTTAAATTCAATAGCCATCATGTCAAAACTATTGTCATGAAGAAATGCACAGCCAAGCGGAGAATATCTTTGATACTTCCGTAAAATGTTTAGTAAAGCCATTACCTTAGCATTTTCGACGCAAACAAAATCTTTATAACATGCCTCCATTTGAAGATAAGGATTCCACAACACAGCATCTGACCAACTGCATGAGTAAAATGCAAAAGAATTAAAGCAAGTGAACTGGGCAAACCAAATAATTAATCGGAGTTTAAAATTTCATACTTTGTGTTCTTGATAGATATTAGATCACCCAAACCATTGTCAAGTTGCAACTCACTGGGAGCATCAAGGTAAACACAATCTACAAATCCAGGGAAAGTGACCACATCCCTGCATTATGAAGATTACTATCTATTAGGCTAAATTAAGAAATTCAATGTCAAGATATAATTCTACATTATTCAATGAAATTTTGGTTTTACATGAATTAGATTGAGTCAAAATATACCTGTGTAATAGATAAAAGATGAAGAATCTGAAAAAAATGAAAACTCAAATGCACGGGAACATATGTTGGCCAATAAATTAATGTTTTGGACTTCTACTTTAAATTTAGGCAAAATGAATAAAGGTGGATTTTAAGTAATAGTTGACGTATATAAAGAACAAAGTGTATGAACAACAAGAAACTGCATGTCAATATATGTATACAATGGTAAAGTTCATTAGAAATGCTTAAAAGTTAGCATAGTTTGTTATCTAACCCTTGGACTAAACGAAAGCAAACTTCAGTAACTGCCATTTTCTTTTCCAGCACAATTAATTATTGTTTTATATCTATTTAAGAATCCCCGGACAAAAAGCATCACACACCTCTCTTCCCTACCCTCCACTGGATTTTGAGGATCTGGATCTTTGTTCAAAGTTTTGCAACCTTGCAACCCCTTTACTGATGCATCACTAGCAGAAGCCTGCAAGACAAGACAACACTAAATGATTACTTCAACAAGTTCAAGCAGCATGTGTAAGCAATGGAGTCGAGTTAAAAAATTGTGCATTAGATCAAATTGATTTAAATAACACTGAAAGATAAATGTTTGATAACGGATTGGATGCTTAGTTTTAGTTCAGATCTTCAGCAAACCCAATACCAAATGTTAAAGAATAGAAAAACACTATTTAGGTTATTCCATGGTGTGGTTATTCAAAATTCAGACCCTTATCACTTACTCGAAAATATGTGTGCAAGGCGGTACTAAATGAGAATGCTTTACTGTCTGTATTTTTAACGGTTAACTCGGTCGAAAGACTTTTAGCATTTAGTGTGACCTGCACAAAAGGAAGAAAAGAATTCCATCATCATTAGGTACTAGAACATGACAAACACGAGCAAGTAGCCTAGTACTGTTGTAATGGCTCTTCTATAGTGCCAGTGTGCACTTTAGAGGATAAAGTGCAATTGCACTTGTTCATTGAAAAATCAACAGTTGAAATTGCAGTAAAATACATGTATATGCATAACAAACTATGAAGTAACAATCTCAACCGTACAGTTTATCCTCTAAAGTGAAAATCCATTTTGGAGAAGTTAAATGTGTAGTATTGCAAAGATGAATTGCGGCTGAAGAAAATAAGCCCTTAACCTTCAATAAAGCATGGAAGCTGAAATCCCACATAGCACGACTATAAGGAGCATCCTTCAGTTCCAGAGTTACAACAGGATTTCCTTCTGCGCTTTCAGAATCAACAACAGTCCAATCCATATTCCGTGCAAACCCATGCTGTTGAATACTCAACCAAGCAAATGATTTAAATAAAAGCATCGGTACGATGGAAAAGAAGAACATTACAATCAAAAACCACTCATGAATTGGAATTTTACTAAAGGGAAGAAAGTTTTATTAGCTAAAAGAAGCAAAATTTACCATAATAACATAGCAGTCAACGATTCACACCGTCAAATATAACCCAGGACCGAGAGGTAGATTACCTCTATTTCCCAGTTTTTTGTATTTTAATGAAGCAGATATAACGTAAAAAAATATATGAACTGCAGAAAATATAAGGCATTGAGTAACTGACTAAAGAAGTACGCATACCTGCTGAATTGGACCAGGACCAAACTGTGGAAAACAATGCGGAACGCCTCCACTGCCCAAACATGAAATTCATCAGTGTCTGGGTCCAAAATTAGTAAATCAGAACAGCGAAAAAATTAAAACTATATGACTGGCACAAACTATGGACAGATACTTAAAAGAGTAATTGAGCATATGAAGAAAAGAGGAAAGCGATTTGTAGGAGAAGAACCAAACCTTATGGGTTTCTTCTTGTTAAAAACAGCGTCAGGGCGTACAAAGAGGAGGTCCTTGCCACTGGGAACTTTCCAAGAGGTAATGCACCCTCCGAAGAGGTATATCTCAACCTCACTATACATACACCACAGATTGATTCAAAAGCTCGTGTAAACACCGAGTATGAAGCGAAAATAGGTTGTGGAAAACTACGCACCTACCAGCCGGAGAAGAGAGAACAAGCTTGGGCAAATTCCCCTCTCCTTCTGTCTGTTGCACACCCAAAGATGCACTTGCTTTGTTGCTCAAACTTGCAAACGCCATTCCAGCAGGCCTTTTACCAGATGCAAAGTTTATCAAATTGAAACTACCCAAGAATTTCTACGTTTGCATAGAAATTTAAATTTAGATTAACCTGTTAATTCGGCCTCGGTTGGGGAAGGTGGGAGTGTTGACACTGAATGCCATGGAAACCATCGCCATTTGTTTTCTGGTTCTCACTCTCACTCTCTCTCACAAATATACTCTCTCTCACGAATATACCCTCTCTCTCTAAATGTTTTTCATTTTAGTTCACATATATTGATTTATAGGCAATTGTTTCCTGTACCCCCCAATTGCTTCGTGCACCCCGTCAATCATATTATATATCACAATTGTCCTTGTAAGAAATGAAAAAGGTAAAATTGTTGTAGCTGCATTTTCTGGCAACGGTGGCGGTAGTAAACGTCAGTTGTGGAAGAGAAGATTGTCTGGCAGCATTTTGAGGTAAGTGGATTTATGTTTGAATCCTTTAATGATTGTTGTAAGAGTGCTGAGAGATTGTTGAAATAGGTTGAAAGAGATTTTATTATGGAAAACAAAATTTGTAAGAGACTAGGGGGTGGGAAATTGTCTTATAGAAAACTATTTCTTAGTAATGGGGGTGTGGAAAAAATACTTACAGAAAAACATTTTCTTAATTGGGATGAAAGTGGAAAAGTGACTTACGGAGAAAGTTTTCCATAAGAGAGGGTTTCAATTACGGAAAATCTTCTCTTATGAAAAACGTTTTTCATAATACAAAACCCTCTTACAAAAAATGTTTTTTATAATACGAAAATCTCTTATCGAACACGTTTTTTATAATACAAAACTCTCTTACGGAAAACATTTTTTATAATACAAAAATCTCTTACAGAAAATGTTTTCCATAATACAAAAACTTCTTACAAAAAACATTTTCCATAATACAAAATATTCTTACGAAAAATGTTTTTCATAATATAAAACTTTTTATAGAAAATGTTTTTTATAATACAAAATATTCTTATGAAAAATATTTTTTATAATACAAAAATATCTTACGAAAAATATTTTTTATAAGAGATTTCACACGCCCAATCCAATCTCTTTAAGACAATGTTTTTTAGAACACTCTAATCTCTTTTGTCTTCGTTAACAAGACTATAAATGTCTATTCACATATTTTTGATGAGGCGCAGGAAGCAAATGTGGGATGCAAGAAGTAATTACCTGATTTATAACCCGAACCAGCCCATAAGCCATGGTGGGCCGAACATATTGAGCCCAGGAAGGAATAGGGAAATCCAGTGAAAATCTGTTGAGGACAAGAAGGGCGAGAGAAAGAAATGTGGCGATCACAGTTGTTGAGGAAGCTGAAACCGACGGCGGTTAGTGGGGTCCACTTGAAATGGATGAGCACGGTGATGTGTTTGGGTGATGGTAGCCAAGGGGCCGTTGGATCTCCGGTGGGTGTGGGACTCCACGCATACGAACCCACCCCTGTTGCTACTCTCCCTTCCGACATCGTTAGCGTCCACGCCGGACACTACCACTCCCTGGCCCTCACTTCTCACGGCCAGCTCTGGGCCTGGGGCCGAAACAAGGAGGCCCAACTCGGCCGCGGCCCATCCTCTAGGTAAGTAAAGTAAAGTAGAGTAAGTAAAGTGACTTCAATTGTCGGTTATTTTGAGAAGCAGTTTTTTGTGGTATTTGCGTAGAGAGTCATGGCATGAGCCAGAGAGAGTGAAGGGGTTAGAGAATGTGAACGTGTGCGGTGCTTTTGCTTCGGGTGTTGTTTCCGCCGCCGTTGGGGATGACGGTTCGGTGTGGGTCTGGGGGAAGTCCAAACGCGGTCAACTTGGCCTTGGTGAAAATGTCACCGAGGCTCTTGTGCCTACCAAAGTTGAAGCACTTTCTGGAGAAAACGTCTCAAAGGTACTTCTTCCACTTCATCTTCTGCTTCAATTCCCAAAGGGCTTAACTTGTTTCTTCACTTGTTTCTATGGTTGAATTTGGGCAGGTCTCGTTTGGATGGGGGCATGCTCTTGCTCGTACGGCTGATGGCAAGTTGTTTGGATGGGGTTATTCTGCGGACGGTAGGCTAGGCAAAATGGGTAATCGCTTTGAGACATCTCTGCTAGAATCCACGTTTCAGAATAGCTCGCAACTCTCTAGTTCCGACCTCGAAAATGCTGAAAAGAGAGTCTTGCAAGGAATGGAACAGGAGAATGACATGCCAATAGTATGGGAGCCCTGCTTGGTGGAAGAATTACACGGTGTTCCTGTTCTGGACATTGCGTGTGGCCTTGATCATTCTCTGGTTCTTTGCCGTAAGTAACACACCTCTTTCAATTCTTGTAACAATTTATAAGATGCGTGTGCTTTGTTCTTGAGTTTTGGTTCTGTTATGTCAGGTGACGGTGCGCTCTTGAGCTGTGGGAGCAACGTGTATGGCCAGTTGGGTCGAGCTGAAGCAGATTTGGGGATTTTGCCCGTTGACATGACCTTCACTCCTATTTTTATTGCAGCAGGGCTTGGACATTCATTGGCAATATGCCAGCTAGGTGAATCAGATGGTAGTGTGGGGGCTACAAACGTTGCTTCGTGGGGATGGAACCTTAGTTCTCAGCTTGGGAGGCTCGGGGATGGGAGAGTACCCTCTTTCATTGATGTATTGAATGGGGAAAACCCTGTATCGGTTTCAGCAGGGCGTGCACACTCCCTTGCTCTCACGTCCAAAGGGGAATTATGGTTCTGGGGCTCTGGTAAAAGTGGCAGACTTGGAATAGCTAGTTCTGCTGACCAAGTGGAGCCATTTTGCCTTGATTCCTTGGAGGGTTTTCAAATTTTACAGGCGGTGGCGGGGTTTGATCATAATCTGATCCTAGTTGCTGGTTGATTTTGCTTCAACATACGCCTTGATGTTATTCCCAGACCCACAAAATTTAGTTCGGGGGAATTGGAAAAACAGAAAATAGGCTTGAACTTAAAGATGGACTGATAGAGTGGAGTCTATCTATAAATAAATCTAAGCCCTCTTTCGGTCCAATGTCAAATGTACTTTTCTCTGTTGTAGATGTTTTATGTCGTTTAAGCTTAAACTTCATTGTGCAGTTTCATGGAAACACGCGAGACTGGTTTAATTTTCTTGACGGTAGTTTATCTGTATGAAGTGCATTAAATAATGTATAAAGGTGATGACAGGAAGATTATGACGAGATTATTTTAATAGGGGTCGTTGTTTTTCAGTGGTCTAGATCGTGATATCTATTTTTGCAAACAGTTTTGGTAGCTGAAGTGAATTTTAACTTGTAAGGGATGCGAGAAATGAAGAAGCAGTACACATTGAATAACAAAATAGGACGGACATTTATTATTTTTTGAAATTTAATTAAAAGAATTCCTAAAAATCACTCCTCACTATTGCTTCTGCTCTTTTTATATCACACAATTAAAAACCTTCTGCAACTTTCACAGCAAGGTTGAGCAGAATGACACAATAAAAGTAAAAATATTGAAAAGTGTTTTATTGAATTTCACGTTGGGTATATTTTGGTCTATGCTTAGCAGGTTGGAAGGTCCTTCGGTGGAGGCCGAACAGATTGATCTTGTCCTGGTCCATTTTCCACAACAAAAGCCATTTTTAACCCCCAACCAGTGTGCAGCTCCAAATGACAATGCATGAACCAAACTCCTACAATACACAAGAACATAACATCAATCAAACATAATGTACCTGTTAAATATCAGACAAAATCAGCAATGCTTACATCAATCAAACATAATATACCTGTTAAATATAAAGACAAAATCAGCAATGTTTAAAATTGTTCAACACTTGAACGTTATAGAAGTTTAGGACAACTTCACGAGACAGACATACCTGGATTATCTGCCCGAAAACGAATTGCAGTCCAACCGCCCGTAGGAACCCCAACTGTGTTCCTCTCAACAGGATCTACCAAGTTGTACTTGGCAGGGTCTTTGGCAGGATCGAAGTTACCAACCCCGGTTCCAACAACAAAGAAGTTATAGCCATGAAGATGGAAAGGATGTGATTCAACACTGAGAAGATTGGTGTCCTGCAAAACTAGCTCCACCGTGGAATTGAAAGCAATCTTACTAACTCTTGTGCCAGTTAAAGTGGCAAGATTGGCGGTTAGTGGCGCACCAGTATAGTTGAAAGGGGTTGGAGGGTGGTCAGGGAAATCAGTCCTGAAAACCCCCTTGATATTGAAGTAGTGAGCTTGGAGAAGAGCAGTTTGGGGCATCACAAAAGATATATTGTTTAATGAAGCAAGTATCCGAGTCCCATTGAGGCATGTGGGACAAGAATTCTGGCCTAAACCAATGGTGTAGAAAAGGTTTCTATCAACTTTAAGAGGAACATTAGCAGGGTACTGAGCAGAGTTCAGGCTCCTTAGTTTCTTGTTGTAACTCAAAGCAAAACGTGTATCATTGCTAGCCGGCAACTGTGGAAGGACGGGGAGGACAGTGTTTGGGATGCCTTTGTATTGGAGTATAGCTGTGGCAGTTTTGTTGTCAACTGGAATTGGAGCATCCATAAAGGCCCTGGTGGCCATGAAGTATCTACCTGCAACTTGGTTAGCTTGGACCAGAACGTTTGTGGTTTGACCAGGTGCAATTAGTATAGCTTGAGTGGTGAAGGGTTTGGTATAAACAGCGTCAACCTCCACTACTGTCAAAGTGTGACCGGCAATGGCAAAGAACAGCTCGTCATTGAGGGCAGCATTGATGATTCTCAAAAGGTAAGTCTTCCCTTGTTCTACTTCCATTGCAAATGTGTCTAAAAAGTTGAAACAAACTGTAGTTAGGACAAAGTTTTCACTCTTTCCAAACCTAAACCAAGTACCAAACTTGAGCTAAACATTTTCTTACGCTTCTCAGAACACGGGAATAGCGGTCCTGGCTTCCCGTTGATCGTATGTGCATCTGACATATTCGGTGGCAACCCCATTTGGTTCCCTTGCTTTTCAATCTCTTCCACGTCATTGTTCCACCATTCACCTATTGCATGCACACACAGTCAGTTCTAGCAAATTTCTTACCCTGATATTCTTTCAATATTAAGATATAGTAGTGACATTCAAACTGACCTTGGAGAATTTCAAATTCTCTGTCTGGCTGTGGGAAAGGAAATGGTGTTCCAGGTGTAGGCATAATCACTATTGCACCATACACAGTGGCCCTCAGCCATAGAATGTGTGCATGCCACCATAGTGTTCCTCTTTGACCAGTAACATTGAAATCGTATGTATAGCTTCTTCCTGACTGTATTGGACACTGTGTGATATAAGCAGGTCCATCCGCCCAACCATTACGATATTGTTTAAGTCCATGCCTATAATGAGCAATAAGGTTGTGACTTGTGAGAGAAATAAGAATTAACGTATAACATACACATGCTTGTATAAAAAAAAAGCTTTGCCTATGTTTCTTATATAGCAAAATTGGCTTACCAGTGAATCGACATGTTGTATTGTGCATGATTTGTAACATTGATCAGCACTCTATCTCCTTCCCTGGCATATATAGTTGGCCCTGGGAACCTCCCATTTACAGTTACAATGGGCTTTGCATGACATAGTCTACTCGCATTCGCCACTTGAATCTGTAGAAAACACAAAACGCTATCAAGTGAACCTTGCATAAGCATGTTGATTATGATATCAATATAACTCTAACTCACGTCAAACTGGTATTTCTTTGTGGAAGCTTCAGATGAAGAAGACATTAAGCCAACAAAGACAAAGAAGAGAAAGGTTAAGGCAGACATGGAACACCCCAAGCTTGCCATTCCGTCTTTGATGTCCAAGTTCTGTTCGATATCTTGGCTTGTAGGGATGCAGGAAGTGTTGCATGTGTTGGAGTATTTATGAATGGGGAGAGAAGGTAAGATATGGGCTATCAGTTTGTTGCATTAAGAATTATAAACACTATAGGCTGATTAGGTAGTACTTCTAAGTTTGAATGAGCTGTGAGTAAAAACTTGTAAGCGAAATGTGACAAAAATTCTTCCGTAGAGCCTGAGTTTCTATGTATACTACACGTTTTCAAAATTTGAACTGAAATTTTGAACTGAAAATGATAGGTAGATGAAATCTAACCCAATAATCTACCTCAATATACTCTGGCTACAGGCTTTATCGTTAAGGAGAAGTAATGTCATAAAGCCAAAGGGTGAATGCTAATGCTAGAAATTAATTCCTTGTGACACCCAAGTGGAAAGTTCCTGCCACTTATTTTAGTTATTGCTGTGATTCCATTATAGTGAAATCTCACTATTTTAAGATGTAGAAACTTTTAAGAAAAGAAATGTAACGGCCATGGACTATATCAGTTTATCTTCTGCTTCATATAATAGTTAACTCAACTTCTTCTATAAGAACCTATTGAACCACGAGGCTGTTTGAGAAGCTTTAAAACCGGTGGATGAGTTTTGAAGGTCACGACACGACAATACCGCTATGTTTTGAATACTTAAAGTAGCTGATTTGATTTGAACTAATTTAGAAATAAAATCCAGATTTTGACGCTCTATCAAATAAACCAATATTTTGACCATGGGAGTAACAACCATACAACTTTTTTATCACGTGAATCTTAGACCTTTTATTTATCTTTTTCCATCGTTTTATTCATCATTTTTCCCTCGTCTTGTCTCTTTCTTTCTGAAGTATATTGATCTCAGGATGTTTGAGAAAACATCTTTTTGGAGGCAAGTCATGTAGCTTTTTGCTTCAGCTACCAAACCTGAAAACAATTTATTTGTGTACGCTTGTAATTAAGGAAGGAGAGAAATTGCTACATATTTCAAGATAGTTCTGATGATATATAATATCAAATTCTCATATAAAGGACGGTAGATGAGAAAAGAAGCAAACTAGAAAAGTGCATTGGATATGTAATGTTTTTTATTCATAAGCATATTAAGAGCCTTCAACAGTTCATTCACAGAACTTAACTGATTTTCTTGGTTTAATTGGTTCAAGAGTGAATGACTGCTTATGATATTAAAGTGAAACAAAATTTTCATATTAGTTATAAATTGTTATATAATTAATCTGCCATCAACCTAATTTTTTTTATTGCTTGGAAAATGCAGTTGAATGGTCGAGCGTGCTCCACCAACTTAGTTCGTTTGCTAGCTGTTTATGTTTTTCCACCAACTTATATTCTTTTGATGAATAACTTTTTCTCTAATTCTTGTATATTTTTTAGCTAACAAGTGCATGGAGTTCAAGCATTTTATGCACTAGAGCTTTCCCTACCACATCCCTTGTTTTGCCACCGTATTCATTGAATCAAAGAAAATGTTTATTACTTTCCTTCTTACAAAAGGGTCTTAGGAACCGTTAAAATTTTCTTTTATTAAATTCTAAAACAAACGAAGCACCACATATGCAACTGCTTTCATGTTTTACTGAATATTATAAATTTTTTTAAATACAAGTAAATTTAGCACAAAAGCAAATGTGTAAAAAAATTATATTAACTAATATTCCAACATGATTATAAGTGTATATATACATATTGAAGTAGCAAAGTATTTTGGTGAAGCCATATATCATGACTTCGATATCACAAAACTACTTTTAGCAAACAATATTGGCGGAGCATCATATCAACCATGATATGACTAAACTTTACTGGGTGCATGTAGCAGATGGGAAGTCTCTTCTCGAACATGTGTGAAATAGCTGAACATTTGATTACGCATGCATGAATTTACATATAGAATCATGGGAGTGTTTGAATCTTGAACCATAAAAAACTGTCCATTTTATTTTATCTTTCCTTTTAAAAAGCATTTTATATATTTATCTGTAATAAGCATTCTAATTTTAAAGTCTGAAGCTTCAATCAAACTTCATGAACATAGCAAGTTGAGTTTCAAAGAAACTAGCAAACAAGGCAATATTGTCTTGCTTTCAAAGCTCTACTAATTGGATGCATCGACCAGTTCCGTCTTTTGGTGAAAGAAATGACAATAATATATATAATAAGTTCACCAACTGTAACAAATTCGTGGTAAATGACAAGATAAGCATACTTTATGCAAGTATTGTTTAATAGGTATTGAATTTTTATTGAATATGTCTATTAAAAATGTTAAACGATATTTATGTGATTATTTATATTTGTAAATATTAAGCCTGTTACATAATTCTAAGAATTGTTTATTTTTAATAACATAAAATGTATGTAATGGGTATATAAAGAAATCATTCAATCCTAAGTTATCTTCCTCTCACGAGTTATTAGTTGATTGATAGTTTAATTTAATAATTAACCAATGAAAACTCGTCCCTTGTTATAAATTCTTGAATAAAATTTTCATTGCTCTTAAAAGTGTCCCTTGCTTCAACATAACTCTCAGATCGCAAGAAGTATCAACGACTGGGATAAAAGAACAAGTAAATTTTATGCATGCTCCAAACTTTGCTTACATTTGTTAACTCTTAATTAAAACTCTGCATCTTTAGCAGGAAGTATTAGCAGATAATAAATGTTGAATAAAACACCGTTACAACACAATCCCAGGTTGTTGACAATTTATTTTACATGTCTAGCATGTTGGAAGGTCCTTTGGTGGAGGCACAACAGATTGATCTTGTCCTGGTCCATCTTCCACGAGGAACGCCGTTTTCAATCCCCAACCTGTGTGCAGCTCCAAATGACAATGCATGAACCAAACACCTACAAAACCATACGTGAAAAATTAAACAACATGTCATTATATTACAACAACTAAGATAATCTCAGTTTTCCAAGGTCGCAGATGCACTTCATGTGAAGAATATATTAGGTAGTCTCAGATTATCACGTGTTCACGGTCCTCACCAATCTTTATATGATATGTAGTTAAACGTAATAATTTCTTCTAGAAAGAGGTACATACCTGGATTATCGGCTCTGAAACGAATTGCGGTCCAACCACCGGTGGGAACCCCAACAGTGTTCCTCTCAATAGGATCTACCAAGTTATATTTAGCTGGGTCTTTTGCAGGATCAAAATTACCGATCCCGGTTCCAACAACAAAGAAGTTATAGCCATGAAGATGGAAAGGGTGCGACTCAACTGTGAGGAGATTGGTGTCTTGCAAAACTAGCTCCACTGTAGAATTAAAGGGAACCTTGCTAATTCTTGTGCCCGTTGAAGTACCAAGATTAGCCGTTAATGGTGCACCCGTGTAGTTAAAGGTAGTTGAAGGCTTATCAGGAAAATCAGTTCGGTAAACGCCCTTGATATTGAAGTAGTGAGCTTGGAGAAGCGCGGTTTTGGGCATCACAAAAGAGACGTTGTTTAAGGAAGCAAGAAGCCGCGTTCCATTGACGCATGTAGGGCAAGAATTCCTGGCCAAACCGATGGTGTAAAAGAGGTTTCGATCAACTTGGAGTGGAACATTAGCAGGGTACTGAGGAGAGTTTAGGCTTCTTAGTTTCTTGGTGTAACTCAAAGCAAAACGTGTGTCATTGGCAGCAGGAAGAGACGGAAGAGAAGGGAGGACAGTGTTTGGAATGCCCCTGTATTGGAATATAGCTGTGGCGGATTTGTTGTCAACTGGGATCGGTGCATCCATAAAGGTCCTTGTAGCCATGAAATATCTTCCTGCTACTTGGTTGGCCTTGACTAGAACATTTGTGGTTTGACCAGGTGCAATGAGAATGGCTTCAGTGGTGAATGGTTTTGTGTAAACAGCGTCAACCTCCACCACTGTCATGTTGTGACCAGCAATGGCAAAGAAAAGCTCGTCATCGAGAGCAGCGTTGATGATTCTCAGTAGGTAAGTCTTCCCTTGTTCAACCTCCATTGCATATGTATCTGAAAGAAAAATGAAATTTTTTTATTAGGGGATTGAGAATGAAACGGTTTTGAAGTTTAGGAGCAAAGATACTCTTTATCCATATTTAGCCAAGCCGTAGACTTTTCCTTTACATAATCACAAAGTTGGAAAATTTCGCTTACGTTTCTCTGAGCAAGGAAAGAGTGGTCCTGGCTTTCCATTGATTGTATGTGCATCTGACATATTTGGTGGCAATCCCATTTGGTTTCCTTGCGTTTCAACCGCTTCCACGTCATTGTGCCACCATTCTCCTGTTAACAAATTTTATCACAAGTAAACGTGTTCATTGAAAAGCCAAAAATCACCTCAATTCCCTTAGAGAATATAGAAACCATAATTATTAAGTTTTCAGTTAAAAATAGCATCTACAACTGTATTTCAGAAACTGAACTAACCTAGGAGAATTTCAAATTCTCTGGCTGGCTGTGGGAAAGGAAATGGGGTCCCTGGTTTAGGCATGATAACAATAGCACCATACACTGTGGCCCTCAACCAAAGAATATGAGCATGCCACCACAATGTTCCTCTTTGCCCTGTGACGTTGAAATCGTAAGTGTAGCTGCTACCGGTTTGAATTGGACATTGTGTAATGTAAGCTGGCCCATCAGCCCAACCATTGCGATATTGTTTAATTCCATGCCTGTAGTATAGAATAACTCATTTGCATGTATGAACATAATATAATTAATGTCACTTTTGTGTCTCGAAAGTACAAATTGGCTTACCAATGAATTGACATGTTGTATTTTGCATGGTTGGTAACGTTGACTTGTACTCTATCTCCTTCTCTAACATAAATCGTTGGCCCTGGGAACCTCCCATTTACTGTTACAATGGGTTTTGCATGACATAGTCTACTCACATTCTTTACTTGAATCTGTATGTATAATATAATCAGTGTGATCAAAATTCAAAAAATAATTCAAATAGATAGTTAAGCATGCTGATTTGACCATAAATGCATACAATAGAACTCACATCAAATTGGTATTTCTTTGTGGCTGCTTCAACTGTGAAGGAGAATAAGCCAAGAAATCCGAGAATAATTATTAACAAAGATTTGTGAATACTGCTGAAGTCCATACCAGCAGCCATTTTTCTGTTCTTGATAGTGGCGAGGAATGTGGACATAGTATTTATACAAATACAAATTGCTGCAGAGGTTGGTTGGATTAGGTAACGAAATTGTTTTACATCAAGGCTTGCAAGCGATATTTTGACAAGGACTTCAAGGTCTTTGGAATGCCTTAGAGGCTGAGATTCCTAGGCCAATAAAAATATTCACAAGCATACTTCATTTTTTCTAGTTTTTAATGTGGACTGAAAGTGAGGATATGGGGACCAAAGAAGCCTTATACATTGCGCTAATCTATTTCTTTAAAGATAAGTAATGTGTTAAATGGTAGAATGTAACTGTAGGTAGAGATTGAACAGAATTCTGTGTATGCTGTCAACCAAATATATATGATTAGTATTAGTATTTGAGTTAGTAAATAATATAACCCGTTTTATTTGTTCATAATAATTCACTTATTGTAGGATATTGAGCAAACACAAATAGTTGCTTAGTTTAGTGCTTGCATCCTTTATGTAAATCCTTTGCTGGTGGATTTCTATTACTTGGGACCAGACTAGATTGGCGTTGCAGATAAACTTTTAAGATACTGCTACGTCATATCCAAGTTAAGAAATGTGACTCTACTCTCACTGTTAACTCAATTTAAATACATTCAAATAAATTAATGTGTTTTAAAAAATTTAATTATCACACAAAGCTTTTATTTAGATGTCTGAACTTATTTTAAGATAATGATGCTTCCGTCGTATACTAAATTTAAAATATAATTTTCTAATTCAATTATAATATTCTTATAGAATAGTTTAAACTTTGTTATAGGTGTTGTGGGGGAGATGAATAGGTAGGGAACAAAGTGCTGGGCTACTGGGACACAGAAGAGAGAGCTTCTACCTCCACCTCCATAATTTTTATAATTCCAAAATTAACATTAAAAAGACTGAAAAACCCTTTGATACGTTTTGGATTTTTTAATTTACTTTACAAATTCTAAATTTCGAAAACAATTGTATAAATTTTATAATCTTCCAGATTCCTTAATTCGAAAATTTAAAAATTTATAAAATTGTTTCCGGAATGAATCGCAATAAATCCCTCGTGCCCCTGTCACTTTTCGTTACTAAAGAATCCAAAGACAAAAATGCCCTAACCAAAACATTAAAATAAACAAAAAAATAAATTATAGTATTCATTCATTCCTTTGAACTTTTATTCATTAATATCTCATTATCTTGAATCTCAATATTACTCTAATTAATCTCTAAATTGTTGGAAATTTTATTATTAGATGATTATTTATTTTCCTTAAAGTAAAAAAGAAACGTAAACAAGTTTAAATTTTAATTGTAGATCTTCCTATCAAATGGTCAATTGAGATTAAATATTGAAAACATAAAAAAAAAACATTTTAAGTATTTATAAACTTAATAGTTAGAAAATGGGGTATGAAGGTGGAAGAGTAGTTAAATAGTATTTCATTGACTATTAACTAATACTGTGTTTGTTTTCATTAATGTCCTTTTCATTAGTAAATGAAAAAGTGGATTTTTGTGGAGAATTAATGGGTTGAAATAAATATTTTGACGAGAAAGAAAAATAAAATATATGGACTGATATTGAGTTTATAACTCATGCTTAAATCATAAATAATAGAAAACTAATATAGAAATTACACGTTTTTATTTTAACTTTTACTTTAGGTATATTTATGTCATTACTCTCAATCAATGCATTGTCAACACTTAATATGTTGTCATTATTCCAAACTTAGTCACAACACATTATCGTCATCGTTGTAAAACTTGGTACTGTGTGAGCTTTGAGATTTATGAAGTCTAAATTCATCTGAGTTTAAAGAATAGTGTAAAGACGCAAGTGATTTAATATTTATTCAAATGGCAATTAGAAACCATGTCTTCATTTACCATAGTCACAAAATCTATTAAATCTAATCATATTTGCTTATGCATCCATTACGCATGTCCATGATCAACCATAAATTATTATGTTTACGTTATAAATAGTTATATAGGATAAAACTCATTAATTTTTATATGTTTTTAATGTATAATCAATTACATCACAATGATAATTGGTTACGATTTAGGATTTAACCAAGTGTACTTTTCATGTTTAACCTTTTTCATTGTCATATCATAACAAAATTGCTTTGGTTTTGTTTAAATTGATAAATTAACAAACATTTTATGTCTTCTAAATAATTTAGAACCACTTTCTAATTTTTTACTTATTTATCCTCTCTTTCACTATATATATATTAGGTAAGATATAAAATATTTGGTTTATATTAGTACAAATAAACTCCACATAATACTTCGATACCAACTAATTGATAAAACAAACACATCAAATTGAAAGAATATGATTTGATACCAATTAGCACTAGATTAAACAAATACTTCAAATTGAAAGAACATGTAACTTCAAAGCATTACAACTTCAATACTTCAAATTGATACCAACTAGCATTAGATTTTGATATTATTATTATTATTATCAAAGTTACCATCAAAGCACCTCTTCACAAAATATCTTCAAACTAATTTATTTAAAAACTAAAAAATAGAGAAAAGAAAGAAAAACTAAAGGCTGAAACTAATCGCAAAACGAGGTCTTAATTGCTTGTTCTTAATTTCTTTTTGGAAAAGTAAAAGAATGATGAGAAAAACAATAAATTATTTTGGATAGGTCTCTAGAGTCTTATGCCTGGTCATTTGACTTGTATTGGAAAACTTTAGTTCCGTGTCAGGGCGTAAGTGTTTAACGGTAGGGTAGTCTGAATCATTGATTAACTCTCTGTGGATCAGAGAGAGGAAAAAGAGAAGAAGAAAAGTGCACAACCACACCAAGAAGAAAAGGGCACAATCACGCTTCAAGGTGCCTTGCTGAAGCCATTACCGTAACTTAATTAAGAATTAATTAAAATAATATTCACAGCTGGTAATAATAATTTGTAATAACAACAAAGTCTAATTAAGTTGAATGCAAATTTTCAAAATAAACTATAACTAATATCGAGGGAGTTAAGCATAATTTTAATTCAACGATGGTAAAAATATAGGCTCCATGTATCATTGTAACTGCGAGCAATAATTATTTTTAAAAATATTATAAAAAAAATACTTTTTGATGTTACGTTTATTAAATATTGTTAAAGTTGTTGTTTTTCATGAAACGCCATTGAACAGAAGCAAACTAGTCCCTTCAAAACCTAAAATGAGCTGAATTAATTTTTTTAATAAACATGTAAGGACTTATGGAAACAGGACAATAAGGGACATTTGTTTCACAATATACAGACAGGTATTAATTTATAGATATTAATGTCCATACATATGGATAAGATGAAACTTAAAACGCAACATAAAACCTTCAACTAAACAAGAATCAAAATATCCACTCACTGTTTTTTTTTTTTTTTTTTTTTGAAGAGTATAGTGAAGAGAAAAAAAAAATGATGCCAGCTATTCCATTCCAGGTACCATTTGAAACATGGGTACTGAATTTGGGGAAGCCCCACCACTAGAAGAAGGAAGCTTCCATTTGAACACCATGATTAATACTGAAGTCATGATAATTCATGAATGCAGGAAAAGAATAGATAAAATACAAAGGGATTGTTTTTCAAAAAATAAAAAAAAAGGTCAGAAATAAAGAGGTCCACAACCATGTTGTTCACTAGAGCAATGGATAGAAGATAAATGTTGAAGAAAGGACATTGGAAACGCAGCACGTGCAACTCTAAAGCGTGTTCTTCTGTTCTGTTCTGTTTTCTGCTTCCGTCCTCCAACCAAAAACCCCACTCTCCTTCAACCTCTTCACGTCACGTCACACCCTATTTCCTTATTAATGTATATTTTTTTACAATATTTAGTGTCTAGAAAAATATTTTATATTTTACTGATAAAAAAAATGTTATGCATCTTGCTCTTTCCAATTAATTAAGCTGAACACAGATAATTAATTATCAGACTTACTTATTTGGATACAGTATAAATGAAATTATTTTTCAAAATAAACTTTGCCTAAATTTCAGTTATTTTCTTTCCTTACCCAACTATATTAGTTTAAAGTAAACGTTTAAAATGCTATAAAATTGGGCTAATTAAAACATTACTCAATTGTGACGTGGCAATGTAGTGGGCATTAAGGAACGTGCGTTCCTTCAATGTCGTATTTAATACTCCCGCTCCTTCATTTGTCCCATTCTTATTCTAATTTAGATTATGTGTAGTTTCGTTTTTTCTATATTTTTAAAATTTATTTGAGTTTTTATTTAAAAAATAAATAAATTTGAATTTTATCAAATTTTTACAAAGTGCTCATTTTTATTAAAATATATAAATATTTATGGTTCATTTAACGTGTCAAATTTTAATAAAATTTAGAGGATGTTGTGAGATGTAAAATTAGGATTTGAGGAGGAAAACGCTGGACTTTATTAAGGAAAATTTTATATTTCGATAGTTTTTTAAGAGAAAGTTTAAAACAATAATAATAAACCCTATTTTACACAATTCAAACTGAATAGATCGATATAATTAAACCTCACAAATTTCATTTAATTTCATGATTAATCGTGTTCAACACTACCCCCTCTCAAACGGCTCAACTCTTCCATTTTTATTTATTTTTTAAAATAAAAAAACATCATTAAAGCTTACTTTGCATATTCTTATCTGTGAATGCAAGCCACTAATATCCAGCTGTATTTCGTACAGCTAACAATTTTATGTTGCTGTGTGCTGTGCTAGCACCAAATTCTCTGTTTTTTCATATTTATTCTTTTGTTTTTTCAAAAACGAAAGAGTTAATGGAAAATTATAGTTTTTCATTTTTAATTATTTTTAAGTGTTTTAAATTAAATTTGACAGTAGCTTTGAATTATCTTAATTTGAATCATTTGAAGAAGTTATAGTGACTGCAGATATCTCCAGCAAGAAAATTTCATGTTGACAAAGTATTGAAATGACCCTTTTTATATTTAAAACAATTGAACCTTTGTTTATCATTAATAGTCATCATTAAAAAAAAAAAAGTAGATTATATAGCAGCACATTTTTTACATTTTATCATAACGTATATATACAAGCAGCATAAGTTTTTTTTTAATTGAATATTAAGATTCAAAAATAATTTCGCTTGTACTATGTTTCAAAAGGAGAATTTTACTTTCATGAATATGAAACACTGATACATTAAAACGAGTGTTCAGTTTATATTTATTTGATAATTGAGACAGCTTTTATCGAATACATTTCAAAACGAAATGTTAGCGCTTTTATCCCGTTATCGTTTAAAAAAAACAAAATACTTAACAGATATACAATGATGTAATAAATTTGAAATGTAATAATTTAATTTTATATTCCTGATAACGGTGTGCGAGGACAATAGTTGTTATTTACACACAAATTTAGCTTGAAGGGGAAGTTTTGTGAGTGGGTATGATTTATTTCCAACGAGGTAACATAGAAACGTTGATTGGATAACCTAAAATTCAAGTTGTGATGAAACGATTTGATCACCATTTATTTGTTAGCGACTAAGATGATGAACAGAAAGAAACAGATTGCCACGTGTCGCGACGCAGGAAATAGGGAGTAGTGTGGGTGGAGGGCACTGGATTGCCCAAATAAATTGCGCTTCGCTTTCTGCAGCAACGTTGCTAAAATAAGATTTAACATAAAAGGGTGGATCCGATTCATGTCACACCATTCCGGTCCCGGACTACCTTTTTCGCGGCGGTGCTGGTGGCGGAGACTTGGCGCCGGAATACTCCATCTTACGCCTCCTCCTTCTTCCTAACCTAACCTAACATTCTTCGCTTCAAAACCACTTCATCTGCCTCACTCGTATCTCTCCTTTGCCTTCTCCGATTCGCTTCTTCTCCTCGCTTATCGATCTGCCTTCTACAACTTTCCTTTCTCATTGCTTCTTCTCCCTCTCGCCGAACCTCAATTTCTCAGCTGATTTGGTGCGATTCGACTTTCCCTTACTCGCTTCAATTTTACAGGTTTTCTTTCTTCTTCTTTCTTTTGCCTCTTATTTAGTGTTTAAAGAAAAAAAAAAAAAAAAAGGAAATTTATGCTTCGGCATTCTGCATTCCCCTTTGTTATAATAATTTATAGATCCATGAGGACACGGGGTCTGCTTGAAGTCTTTGATTTGTTTTTTTTATGATACTTTTCGGGAGGGTGAAGAAAAAAATAGTTTGCTCCTTAGTTTTGTTACTTTATTTATTAAACTTGTCAGGAATTAGGGTAAGACTTGTGATCAGCGAGGTACGATTTGTGAATATGTTTTGAGCTGGAGTTGTATTAGCTATGGTTTCAATGCGTTATGCTGTGTTAAGAGCCATTGTTGTTGGCATCTGAAAAACCGAAAGAGGCGACTTTGTGATACATAGGAGTATTTTTTTCACTGTGTAGAGTGGAGATTTATTTGGATTTTGTTTGGGTGGTTGCAGTTTTTGTGGTGGAAGGAAGATTGATATGCTGTGTGAAAATGTCGTTGAAAAGCATAGTAAGAGAACTAAAGGAGATGAGAGATGGGATTGGCAGCATGTCAAGGCGAGGTGTGGAGAGCAGGCGTTGGAATGGTCGGACAAAGTCACATGTTGCTCCAGAAATCACTCTAACTTCGCTTGAACCCATTCAGCAAGGGCAGTGGGCGAATTTACCCCCTGAGTTGCTTCTGGACATAATAAGTAGGGTGGAAGAGAGTGAGACTAGCTGGCCTGCACGTGCCGTCGTTGTTCATTGTGCTTCAGTTTGTAAATCGTGGAGGGATGTTACGAAAGAAATTGCCAAGACTCCTGAACAATGTGGAAGGATCACATTTCCTATTTCGTTGAAACAGGTGATAAATTCCTCATCCTTTGGGTAGCCCAATCAGTTCTTAATCTTTCCTTTTTCTCTGTTTCTTATCTTTCTCTGATGTGTATGAATAGCCCGGCCCTCGTGACTCTCCAATACAGTGCTTTATCAGGAGGAACCGAGAAACTTCTACATATCTATTGTACATTGGCCTGGTGCCATGTAAGTTTGTTACTTTGTTCATTGCTGATGTGTGCCATTTCTTTTTTCCATAAAAATAGGGATGCTATGTTTCTCATTTTAAGTTACTTATCAAAATACAGAGTGAACAACTTTGGATATTCAACTGCAAGTTTCTTACACTAAAAATGCTTGATTCATGTATTATAAAACTCATTTATTTATGCACAATGGTCAACATCATTTTTGGAACTCTTCCCAAATGGATCGCTTGGTAATTCACCCACACATACTGTGAACCAGAATATATTAGAGCCATTTGAATAAGAGGAAAATTGGATAATTTGGATTTACCAAAAGCCAACTTTTGTTCTTGAAGTGATATCTGACAAGTTGTATTATTTTGATGTTAATTGTACAGCGGAGAACGAGACTGATAAGTTGCTACTAGCTGCCAAAAAGTTAAGAAGGGCAACAGGCACAGACTTTGTTGTGTCTTTGGTTGCAGATGATTTTTCTCGCTCCAGCAACACATATGTTGGAAAACTCAGGCAAGTTTTGGTTTGATAGAAACATGCCTTCTTTTTTATTTTTCATCTTGCTCCATACCATATCTTTGACTTGACAACAAACTCTTACAGGTCTAATTTTTTGGGTACCAAGTTCACTATTTATGACAGTCAACCACCAGAAGGAGCTGCAATTCAACAAGATAGTCAGTCTAGTAGGAGATTTCATTCTAAGCAGGTATCTCCTAGAGTTTCAGCATTTAACCACCTTGTTGGCACCATTGCATATGAATTGAATGTTCTCCGTGCAAGAGGGCCAAGGAGAATGCACTGCACCATGAACTCCATACCTGTCTCAGCTATTCAGGAAGGGGGCACTGCTCCAACACCTACATCTTTCCCTCAAATCATTGACAAGCCTTTTTCTCCCTCACCAGTACTAAAAGGAAAAGGTCCAAGTACAGATTTAAATAATGTAAACCTCCCTAAGCTACCAACACCTAGCCAAGGTTCAGCTGAGCCCATGGTACTAAAAAACAAGGCTCCTAGATGGCATGAGCAACTGCAATGCTGGTGCCTAAACTTCAAGGGTCGTGTCACAGTGGCTTCTGTTAAAAACTTTCAACTTGTGGCCGCTGTTGATCCGTCCCATAATGTTTCTGCTGCAGAACAAGAAAAAGTAATCTTGCAGTTTGGAAAGATTGGAAAAGACATATTTACCATGGATTACCGTTATCCGCTCTCTGCCTTCCAAGCCTTTGCCATATGCCTTAGCAGCTTTGATACCAAACCAGCCTGTGAATGAAAACAATGGCCCTGGATCATCTGCTGAAGCAGCTTTGATGCCAAACTAGCCTGTGAATGAGACCAATGACACTGGATCGTCTGCTGGTTTGTGTCGTACATGTAATATGCCAGGCACAGTTCCCTCAGACTTGGTGGGACATGCAACTGAGGTCTTAGCTGTGCAGTCTTCAGTATTTTTCCATTGTGTTGTTAGTTGATTCTGGAATTTAACTTTATGCTGTTTCATAGCTGTTTCATAGCCCTGCAACTAAAAGTAAGCTTAGTGAATCTTCACTTCCATAATATAAAATCGCATTGTATTTCCCACAAACAAATCTGTTTTTTCTTTTCTAATATTGAGTTTTAGTTGTTTGTATTTCCGAACTGTTATTTTCCTTCATGATCTTTAGTTATACGGATGACTTTATATACACGCGTTTGGCCTGAGCTATATATATATATATA
>Ga0099824_1000913_pt1 | contig 39096 bp, 29 predicted proteins | sample SiratrowhiteBW_FD_76837 | JGI IMG/M metagenome (GOLD analysis project Ga0099824, IMG submission 76837) | Root nodule microbial communities of legume samples collected from California, USA - Siratro white BW | ecosystem: Host-associated > Plants > Roots > Nodule | place: USA: California... | reverse complement strand
TATATATATATATATATATATATATATAAAATAAAAACGTTGTTACAAATAGTGAAATTAAGAATGAGTAAATATTTAATAATATTAGACGTATAAATTAGTATAAAAATGTATTAGAAGTTGTAAGAATGTATGGAATCCAATTTTAAAAGTAATTAAGTTGAATCCTTAGATGCGATTTTGACTTAATTTCTAGTGTTGGATAGTCAAATCTTATTTGAGTTAGTATATGAACAAATTTTATTTTAAAACAACTTTATTTTGAAATTTAAATTTGGATAAGAAAAAAATTGATTATTTTATTTGTGGATTAAACTTTTGAAATTTCATAAAATTTGTATTTTTTCATAATTCGCCTAAAAGATAAGAATTTCTTAAGCAATCTCATCTAAAGAATAAAGGATCATTTTCAAATGCATTTTGCTCAATAATTTGTCTAATGGATGAATGAGCATTCAACCATCAAATATCAACCCTTAGAATAATTATCTAATTTCGTATTTAAACATGTGTGTGTTTGTCTATTTGTATTTATGTGTGTAATTAAAATTAACTTATATATAAAATAAAAATAGATCTTAAAAAAGGGTTATATAACATATTATTTAAAAATTATATAAAAATATAAATATTTTTTTATTTTTTTTCCTTTTAAAATTAGTTATAAATTTGTCTAACACCTTGTTTTGTGATCAAATATAAGTGAAATAAATTAAAAAAAGAAAGAGAATTAAATTCATATCTTAAGTTCTAATTTATTTAACTATGCATTTAAAGTATGTGTGGGATGTATGTGCGGTAGGTTTTAGATTAGATTTTATTAGAGGATGATACCTATTTCATGAGTGTGTAAAATGCAAAAATAAAAATAAAAAATAAAAAATAAAATTTGAGCCTCTTTTAGACTTCAACATAAAAAAAGTTTCAAAAGAAGGATGAGTTTGATGTGGAGGATGAATATAGTAATTAAACACTATTTGCAGTAAAGTAATATTCTTTCACACCTTATTGTCTTTATTATTCATTCTTCTTTCTCCAAACTCATATGGCTTGAACCCTCCATTCCTTTCTATAAGAAGATTCCATTCTCAAGCTAAATCAAGAGCTAAACAAAGAATCCATAATAAGAATTAAACTTAGTTAGTCTCTTCGTACAAAAAAGCATGCATTGCTTGATAATCTGGTTGAGTATGATGTTCCACCTCCGCCGAAACTAACGAAGATGGTGTTGATAACCTCTTTGAGAGGTAGATTCTATAAATGCTCGCAGACTCTTGGCCTTCTCCTAACCTTTCTATAAATGTTCGCAGACTCTTGGCCTTCTCGTGCTTTAGATTCACCCTTGTGATTGATGTCAAGTGGTGAAGTGTCCTAGTTTCATACTGCGCTCCAAACTTTGTCAGGAAGTAAGTTTTCAATTTGAATTAAATTAAAGAATTATGCGTAATAGTTACATTACCCATTACTCTTAAATAACTTTCCTATTTATGAGCATAAGAATTTATCTTTATCATCACTGATAATGCTAATTAGCACCTAAAGATAGTATTGGACTCTTTATACACTCCTCACTCACTCTTCACAGAAATATCTGCTGTTAAACTTTAATAATTACATTTACCTATTACTCTTGAATAACTTTCTTATTTATGACCATAAGAATTTATCTTTACAAGTGATAATGCTAATTAAGACCTAAGTTTGGTCCAATCATTCTTTTAATCATAATTCACCTGCTAATTGCCACACATAGTCTATTAATTGTTAGTGTGATAATTAACAAAAACTGTGCCTGGATGGCGAAGATGCTAGAGTTTTTGGCATCTCAATCATCTTTATAGATCAAATTTATAGATCACATAAGTAATTGAACTAAGAGACAAGTTTCTTGTATTTAGAAGAGAAGTACAAGTTTTACTCTTCTTTTCATTTATTTTTAAAAGATAAAAATATTGATTGCATTTTTGAAATAATTTTACCAACATTTTTATATATTTTGTTCTTACCAGACCGAGAGGGAGACGTCCTATAGGTAGAGTCGATACCCGAGTTCTTCACCGAATGGGGAGTCATCTACAGAAGACTCTCCGACGCTCAAGTCAGTAAGAATGAAAAGGTGTTTTTTTATATGAAAAAGGTGCAAGGTTTAGAGAAGAGTAAGAAGATGCTTCCTGAATCCTTTTTCCCCGTACTTATAAGCCCCCGTCTTCAAAGGTCCTTAAAGACGATATAACGGCTCATCATGGCAATAGAAGCGTTTAGAATCGCGAATTAAATCCATTTCATGCACAGGATACCGACCATAATGCAGGTGGGTTGTCCCGAGGGGTATTCAGGTGAACCGGGACTCCTACCCGGGTAGGTACATAGGCCCCTCAAGTTTGTGATTCAAACAGGTGCTCCGTAGCACTAACTTCGCGTTCAATTTAATCCCGTCGTGTTCTAAGTTGGACGGTGTCGAGGTGGCTTCGCCCTTATCTCCCCTCTGTTCCGGGGTAAGATGGGTGCCTATCCCTCTTCCGTCTCTTTCCTGCTTCGGGTACTTATGTCATGATGGCCTTCACTGAATAGGCAGAGAAAAGAGATTTGGTGTGATTGAAGGGACGTTTTCCCTTCCCCTCAATGACAGTGCCACGTGCCTTGTGGCTTGGTTGTGTCCGTTGATATGGGCAGAGAAGCGCTTCGTCTTCTCCTCCCTGATGGCGCCACGTGGCTTAATCACCTCCGTCCGCGTAGACAAAGCGACGCCTTCATTATCTCGTTCTGATGGCGCCACGCGTCTAGGGATGATGTGGCGTCATCACATCCGTCCATCCTCAACCGGCCCTCATTGAAGCGATGCTCCTCTCCTTCGCTTCTTATAGTCGCATTCAAAGCAACTCGGCACAAGCTCTGTCGTGGAACGCGCGAACTCACCTCCTACCTTCTCCTTCATCCTTCCAGTTCTAGGTACGCCCATGGCCTCCCCTACTTCATTTTCTGCTTCTTCTAGTGTTCGTGGGACAATGTTGGACAGGGAAATTACTCCTTTGGGTGAGGAACATTCCTCCGAACGTACCCCTTTTGCCCTTAATGAGGAAAGTTCCTCCGAGGATACGCCCTCGTCTTCCCCTTTCCAACCACGTGCTGCCGCAGCACCGGTGGCTGCGCCTCTTCCTGCACAACCTTCTAGGAAAAGAAAGCACCGTCACACTTCTATCGCGAACCCAAGCCCTTCTGATGCTTCAAAGAGGGCTAGAAACATTCCCCCACAAGCTCCCATAGCCGACCCTCAATACGCCTGGGTACACCATGATGTTGATAAGCATATATATGAGTATAGTACTAGGGCTAGGGTGCAGCAATTTGTTTCTGTTTATCCTGTCTGCGACGATTCGATTGTCGAACATGTAGTGGCGAGACCTTGGAGGGTTCACGAGCGGGTATACGTGAAGCCCAAACCCGACAGCTATGACTTTACCTACGTATACAAGTTCTTGTTCAAAGAGTACCACATCTCATTCCCCCTTAGCGACTTCATGGCGGGTATGCTGAACTTGATGAACATATCCCCTAGTCAGCTACATCCCAACAGCTGGGCCTTCTTAAAATGCTTCAAACTACTCTGCCATCACCTCGGCTTCGAACCAACCACTGACATCTTCACCTACTTCTACTAGATGAAATTTGGTCGACTCGTCGCTTGGGTGTCCTTGACATCCAGCCATGGTAGCCCTCTTTTCACCCTGTACAACTCCTCATACAAATATTTCAAAACAAAGTTCTTTAAACTTCGCTGCCATCCAGAGGATTCAGATAGGCGTCTATTCTTCCGCCTCGACCATACTCCCCGGTTTCCATTATACTGGCAGAAGCCTATCTGATTCCCACCAAAACCTGATCATGAACTCGCCCCCGGAGAGAGGGAGGCCATTAACGCCATTAGGCAACTCCCTCGACCGCTTCGCATCAGGGCGCTTCTCTTTCTCCCTCTTGTAGAGGACCCTAACGCTCTATTCCTAGGTATTTCCACTCTCGCACCCAATATAGTGTGTAGTTACCTTACTAACCCGCTCTTTTGTTGTTTTGTAGAGATAATGGGCAACACCGTGGATATGAAGAAGCTTCGTCCCCGAGTTGGTGGGCGTTGAGACTTGGCCGCTAAAGTTCATGCCAGTAAAAAGAGAAAAAACAGGGCGTCAGACTCGGGTGAATCGACTCTCGCCAACGACACATGCGGCAACAACCTGCCTGATCGAGATGCCTCGGTACTCGAGCCTCCTTCCTGAGAACAACCCACCCCGTCTGGTGATGTCATCGACTTCACCGTCAACACCGTGGTCACCAATCCTGCCACCGCGACATTAGAGATAATCAACCTTGACGACTCCTCAGAGGGGGCAGCCGGCTCTCCCACTCAGAATGTTGAGCAACCTCAAGTTAGTCCGGCTCCTGCGTCAGCCGCCATGATGACCCAAACCCAACTAGCTTCCTCAGGTCAAGCTTTAAGGGGACCCGGCTCTGCCGTGAGGCTGGATCACCTCAGTGTCACCTATCCTGGGGTGCAGTCGAACTGGCACGTTAATTGGCAGGCAAAAGACCTGAATTGTGTATACCCTTATGATGCCGAGATGATGGCCAAAGTCGGCGAAGTCGGATGCTTGGAAGTTGGCAGCGTCATGATGGCAAGGTGTTTGGCTATCATGCAGTATCATCGTCGTGCCGCCGAGGAAAGAATTAACCTGCGCGACCGAGTAGAAGACTTGGAGCAAAAAGGAGACCACCTTACTGAAGAAAAAGTGAAGTTATCTCAGGAGGTGCATGGACTGAGGCAGACTGTTTCCGATAGACACTCGATGCTTGCAGAGAAAGAGATGCAGTTGTTGCATTTTAAAGGACTGTGTGAGTGTCGAGAGGCAGAGCTGACCCAATGTCGCGACAAGCTCATCCGCCTAGAGCAGGGTATTAAAAATGCTGAGGTGCGAGTGACCGAGTTGCATGCCAGCGTGGCTAGGTTGGAAACTGAGATGACCAAGAAAGAAGCCACTTGGGATTCAGAGAAAGCTCAATTGGAAAAGCCTGCGTCGAGGTATATGAGGATGGTTTTCTCAAGGCCATGAAACAAGCCCTCGTATTTGCTCCTGAGATCGATCCTGCATGATTTGATATTGACAAGGATGATGAGCCAATACAGCACGACGCAGCCCCCACCTTCGGTCCTTGACTTCGACTTATTTGCACTAACTTTGATAACATTGGATGACTGTATGACTAATCTTATGATAACATATCGTATTTATGTATGTTAGTGTACGAACTTTCGAACTTTACTATAATGTAACTATTTTGATCCTCTATTACATCCGAATGCCTATTCGAGTTTTGATCTTACTTTCATAGCACGCTTAGGCCGAATTCTTTCTGGGTATACATTGACTCGAGATCGAAGAGATTCATGGTAATATGCCGATTTATTTTTGGGTATAGTTGTTGCACGTTAACCCGGTTTAGATCTAAGTTTTGTACTCGATCTTTCAAGAGCGACACGGCTACTGACCGATTTATTTACGGGTACGGCTGTTGCACGTTAACCCGGTTTAGATCTAAGTTTTGTACTCTATCTTTCAAGAGCGACACGACTATTGACCGATTTATTTATGGGTACGGCTGTTGCACGTTAACCCGGTTTAGATCTAAGTTTGTGAAAACATATATCAAAAATGAATTTCGTAATAATGGAAGATTATTATTAAAGGTTCGTGGGCCTCGTTAAAACCTTGTTTGTCAAAACCCTCCTTAGGAAAAAAATACAAGTCAAGGAAAGAGTACACCACACCCGTTTACAAGATTTCAACTGTAATACATTTTGAGATGGGTGGCGTTCCAAGTCCTAGGTAGGAGCTTGCCACCCAATTCCTCTATCTTATATGCCCCATTGTTGTATGTTTGCACTATTCTGAAAGGACCGTCCCAGTTTGGCGCTAACTTGCCGTCTTGTTTGTTTCGTCGGGCGTCGCCAAACTTCCTCCAGACCAGATCGCCTCGTTGAAAAGATCTTTGCCATACCTTGGTATTGTATCTTCGAGCTACTCTATTCCTAACAACCTCCATTCTCACTCGAGCTTTCATCACGCACACCTCCTGCACCAAGTCTAATTCAGCCTTCAGGTTATCATTGTTGCTTTGATTGTCAAAATTTGCTCGCCTCCAGGACGTCTCCCCGAGTTCGACAGATATCATGGAGTCGATCCCATATGTAAGTCGGTATGGAGTTCCATTCATCGCCGACTGTGGTGTGTAGTGATAGCCCCACAAGATGTCAGGAATTTCTTCGGCCCATAAACCCTTCAACTGTTCGAGTTTCTTTCTCAACTCCCCCAAAATGACCTTGTTAGCCAGCCGCCTCCGCCTGCCCGTTGGTTTGGGGATGCTCCACACTTGACACGAGATGCTTTACCTCGAGTTACTTCAAGAATTGCTCAAAGCTACTATCTATGAACTGTCGTCCACTGTCCGTTATGACGGTGTGCGGTAGCCCGTGACGGCAGATGACATGTTTCCAGAAAAATTTTTGAGCCTGACGGGCTGTTATAGTGGCAACCGGTTCTGCTTCGACCCATTTCGTAAAGTAGTCAATGGCCAATATGAGGAACTTTACCTGTCCCTTTGCCAGGGGAAATGGTCATAAGATATCCATACCCCATCTGGAAAACGGCCATGCTGGGACGGTTTGATGAATCTCCTCCGGGGGCGCCGCGAACACGGTACCGTGTTTCTGACACGCTAAGCACTTCTGGATATATGTCCGAGATTCTTGTCTAATCGTCGGCCAGTAATATCCGGCCCTCAGGACTTGAGCGGCCATGGACCTTGCCCCCAAGTGCATCCCACAAATTTCTTTGTGTAGTTCAGATAGGACATAGTTGGCCTGTTTGTGGTCCAAACATTTCAACAAGGGTGAAGAGAAACCTCTTCTAAAATCTTCGCCCCCTACTATTGTGTACGAAGCGGCCTGTCTTCTTACCGTTTTCGCTTCCGCCGTATCTCCGGGCAAGGAATCATGTACTAGAAAGTTCAATATGGGGTCATCCAACTAGTTTCTCCGACTCGGATCTCCAACACATCGTTCCGATCCCAACTTGGAGTCTTTACAATTTCCTGAATCAACGTTTTGTGTTGTCCCGTCTTTCTAGTGCTTGCGAGTTTAGAGAGAATGTCAGCGCGATTATTGTCGGTTCGTGGTATATGAACAATACTGACTTCTTCAAACTGCAAGACTAGACTTCTGGCTATGTGATAGTACTTCTGAAGCAGAGGCTCTTTGATCTGGTACTCACCATTCATTTGACCCGCAACCAACTAAGAATCTGTTTGGTACCTGAGGGTCCCAACCCCGAGATCTTTCTTCAGTCGTAATCCCGCGATCAAGGCCTCGTACTCTGCCTGATTGTTCGAGGTCTCGAATTCAAACCGTATGGACTGCTCTATTGCCACATGACCGTGACCTTCCAAAATGACACCAGCCCCACCTTCCTTCTTACTGGATGACCCATCAACACTGAGCAACCAAACCGCCCTTTCTTTGATCACTAGGGGTAATTCTGTCAGGAATTCGGCCAGGAACTGTGCTTTCATCGGACCTCTGGATTCGCACCGGAGGCCAAACTCCGAGAGTTCGACAGCCCACGCCGTCATCCTTCCGGCCAACTCTGGTTTTTGCAGAATCTGCTTTATGGGGTAGTCGAGTTTTACTGTCAGGTTATGGCTGCGAAAGTAGTGACGTAATCTCCTTGCCAAGAATACGAGGGCTAACACGAGCTTTTCAATTACTTGGTACCGTTCTTCAGCCGGTTGGAGGGTTCTGCTTGTGAAATACACAGGACTTTGCTTTCGGCCCTCTTCATACACCAAGACAGAGCTGATGACCGACTGTGCGACAGCCAAATATACCAGCAGAGGTGCTTGAGATTGCGGGCTTGTCAAGACGGGCAGGGTGGAAAGGTCCTTCTTGATGCTGGCGAACGTGTCTTCACAGGTCTTGTCCCACACAAACATTTTGGCTCCTTTCAACACTTTAAAGAACGGCTTGGCTTTCTCGGCTAACTTCGGTAGAAAACGGGAAAGTGCTGCCAGTCTGCCATTGAGCTGTTGGACTTCCTTTAGGCAGGACAGGCTCCTCATCTTCAGTATAGCTTCGCACTTGTTTGGATTTGTCTCTATCCCTCTCTGCGTTATCATGAAATCGAGAAACTTTCCTCCTCCGACACCAAAAAAGCACTTGTCGGGGTTGAGGCGCAAGTTGTGCCTCCTAACTTTCCCAAAGACCGCCTCCAGATCTGCCGCATGATTTACGGCCTGAGAGGACTTGACCACCATGTCGTCAACATACACTTCCATGGTTCTGCCCAAGAGTTCATGGAAAACTTTGTCCATCAGCCATTGGTAAGTCGCCCTTGCATTCTTGAGGCCGAATGACATTACTCTGTAACAGTAGTCGGACCTTTCTGTCATAAACGCCGTTTTGCTCTCGTTTGGGGGATACATGCGTATCTGGTTGTATCCTGAGTAGACATCCAGGAAACTCAAGATTTCGTATCCCGAGATGCCGTCGACCAGTCGGTCTATGCTTGACAGCGGGTATATATCCTTTGGGCACGCCTTGTAGTGTAATCCACACACATCCGCCATTTGCCATTGAATTTATTCACCATTACCACATTCGCAAGCCACGTGGTGTACACTACCTCTCTGATGAATCCGGCGTTCGCAAGCTGAGCGACCTTTATCTCAACCGCCTCCCGTCTTTCTTCCCCGAGCTTCCTCTTCCTCTGCGATACGGGTTTTGCTTGCAGAAAGAGGGCTAACTTATGGCACATGAAATCTGGGATGATGTCGGACATGTCTGCGGGGCTCCATGCAAAATGATCTGCATTGTTTTTCAATACTCGTTCCATGCCTTCTCTCACCAATTCAGGGGTACTGAGCCCCAATCGGGTGACCTGGTGGGAACCCGGACCAAGCTGGACCATGGACATGGGTTCATCGAACGTTGGTCGACCCTCCTCAAATTCGGCCCTAGGATCTAGATTGATTTCTTTTTCGCCTCTTGTCTCTTTCTTGGATTCCACCTGTTCTGTCCTGTTACATTAGGCCAAAGGGTCTTGCAGTTCCTCAGTTTGGGTTGCTTGCTCCGCTATCGCTTTTATCGTGTAAGGATTGACCTTTAGGCTTTGCATATAACATTGACGTCTTTGGGGTCCGCCTTTATCGTTATAATAGTACCATCCGGGCCCGAGAATTTCATGGCCATGTGGGGAGTAGATACTATTGCACCCAGTTGATTGAGGGTTTGACATCCGATGAACACGTTATACGATGTGTCGGCTTCCACCAGAATGTATCGGACTGTCAGGGTTTTGTACGACTGGCCGCCACCAAAAGTCGTCAAGAGATCTACAAATCCTCTAGCGTGGATCCTTTGACCTGCAAATCCCACCAAAGGCTCGACATACGGTTGGACAGACACCTCGGGTATCTTCAGCTTTAAGAGGTCGACCAGTACAGCACATCAGCTGAACTGTCTTGATCGATCAAGACCTTATGAACTCTCCAGTTGGCGATAGTGACGGTTATGACTACAAGGTCATCTTGTTTGGGATCATTGATCGAGAAGCCTGTGTCGGAGAATGTAATGGGCGGCAGGGATCGAGGCGGTAAATATGCAATTGAGTTAATGCTCCTAAAATGCCGCTTCCTAGAGGAGTTGGTCGAGCCCCCGCCTGCGAAGCCTCCTGCGATGGTGCCCACCGCACTGAACTGGGCTTCTACCACGTTCACCGATCCTGTAGCGGCTTTTGAGTCCTGCTGACCTGCTCCATTGGCGCCTCGACCCTGGGCTCCCTCGCCTTGCCTTCTTCATACCCGATCCGAACTCGACCACGGCCTCTGCCTGCCTGAAAGCGGCCTCCCCGGCCGACTCGGGTCCCGAGAGGTCTGGGGCCCTCCCTCTGGCCTTTCTGAACAAAGCTGGCCAGAGCCCCTGATTGAATGAGTTCCTCTATGAGGTCTCGTACTTTGGTACACTCCTCGGTATTGTGTCTGATGCTTTGGTGGTAGCTGCACCTAAGTGTCGGGTCTGCCTCCGGCTGATGACGCCCCAAGCGGGGCAGTCGTATGAGTTCCAAACTGCACGCCTCCTGCAGGATAGTTTCCCGAGTAGCGTTAAGGGGTGTGTAACGGTCGTACCTGCCGGGTTTGATTCTCTTCTGAAACCTGCTATTTTCAGCCATTTGGGGTTGAGACTTTCACTTCCTCGCATCGGCATTCTCCTCTATACTCATGTACCTGGCTGCTCGAGCCCGCAGACTGTCCATGTTGGGGGGAGGATCTGCGTAGAGCGAGTCCAGAAACGCACTGGGTTTCAACCCGACTAGAAGCGAGTGTCTTGTGACAGCTGGTTGGAGGTCGGGTATTAGCAATGTTGCCTTGGTGAATCGTGTCATATACTGTCGTAGAGATTCATTGTCACCTTGCACAACCTGATGCAGGGAAGCCGACGAAGCGGAAGCCGGCTTGCTATCGGCAAACCTTGCCGTGAATTTGGCATAGAGCATCTCAAAAGAATTTATTGATTTAGCGGGTAAAGAATAGTACCAGTCTAGGGCCGGGCCCTTGAGTGTGGTAGGAAAAAGTTGACAATGGACCCGTCCGTTTGTAGAGAAAAGATTTGCCTAGGTCATTAGGACTTGACATGTACTTCTGGGTCAGAGGTCCCATCATATGTGTCCATGTGTGGCCATTGCCATTTGGAGGGGAGTTGTGCCCTCATCACTTCCGGAGTAAAGGGATGAAAACCCCCAATATGCTCCTTCAACTCGTCCCGGAACGGAGGAGGCGGGACCTCCTCGAACGACATACTATGGTAATTTTGGGTTCGGTAGTAACAATCATTCTCTGGTTCTTCTGAGCGTCTGCGATGTTCGTGCGTTCTCTCGGACCGGCTGGGACGTTCACTTGTTCCCATATGGGCTGAAGTTGGTGTTTCGCTTTAAGATGCGTTCCCTGAACTTCCCTCGGGCGTCTCTCCGTCCCACTGGGTAGAAGGGTCTGTCCTGGAATCCTGAAACGGTCGTCGCCCCCACGTTGAAACGTAGTCATCTGGTCGTAGAGAGCGCGCATGTCTTCGTCATGGTGTCTTTGTTGGTTTCGGAATCGAGCGTCAATTCTGTCATTGGCCGCCCGAATGGTTTTCTGCACATTGGCTTCATTCTCCTGAAGGGTGGCCTGCAGTGCGGTTTGGACTTTGACTTCGCTCTCGCGTAGCGCTGCCTTCATGGCATCCACGCTTTGCTGAACGACCCCTTGGAGGGTTTCAATTACGGCTGGGTCCATACTCTGAACGGGTGGTCCTGGGCAACGTTTTATCAGGGCCCCACGGTGGGCGCCAAATGTTCTTACCAGACCGAGAGGGAGACGTCCTACAGGTGGAGTCGGTACCTGAGTTCTTCACCGAATGGGGGTTCACCTACAGAAGACTCTCCGAAGCTCAAGTCAGTAAGAGTGAAAAGGTGTTTTTTTATATGAAAAAGGTGCAAGGTTTAGAGAAGAGTAAGAAGATACTTCCTGAATCCTTTTTCCCCATACTTATAGGCCCCTATCTTCAGAGGTCCTTAAAGACGATATAACGGCTCATAATGACAATAGAAGCGTTTAGAATCGCGAATTAAATCCATTTCATACACAAGATACCGACCATAACGCAGATAGGTTATCCTGAAAAATATTAAGGTGAACCGGGACTCCTACCCAAGTAGGTACATATTTTAATAATTAATAAGTTTTATGATTTTTCCTACTTTGAAAGTATTTATTTGATTTTTATAGCAATCTACAATTAATGAACTATTTACAAAATTCTTAAAAATATTTTCAAAATTAACATAAAATAGTTATATTGTATTTAAGATTTAGAAATAATAAAATACACATTTTACCCTTAGAAAACACTGTTCCATTTCTTTCCTGACTAGACTTTCCCATTTTGGATCTGTTTCTTCTTGTTGGAAGAAAAACTTGGGAAAGAAGAGGACCAAGTTCACGTCACCATGTGCACATGGCACCACCCAATTGGTCTGTTTTGGTTTGATAAAATCACACACCTACTTCTCCCCCAACCGAACACTGTTACTGGGGGAGAGAGAGAAACAAGAGAGATAACAGAGAGAAGAAGAAGAAGAACCAGCCATGAACAGAAGAACAACGTTGCTTGTTCAAACACTCGTGTTCCTCTTCATCCTCAACTCTTTGTCTCTCTTCCTCTACTTCACCCACTACCACTCATCTAAACCCTCTTCATCTTCTTCTCCTTTGAAAGTTAAGAACTATCTCACACCCATTTCCCACCAAACGCACTTTTCAAAGCCATGGCCTATTCTCCCCTCTTACCTACCCTGGCCGCAGAGTGCCACCACTGCGCCTCTCCGCTCCTGCGAGGCCTACTTCGGGAACGGCTTCACGGACCGCCGTGACCTCCTCCGGCCCCGAGACGGCGCCGGGTGGTTCCGGTGTTGGTACAGCGAGACTCTCCGGAGCTCCGTGTGCGAGGGGGGCAGGTTGCGCATGGTGCCGGAGAGGATCGCGATGTCGGGGGGCGGGGAGAGTCTAACGGCAGTGATTGGGCGGAGGGAGGAGGAGGAGTTGCCGGCGTTTCAAGACGGTGCTTTTGAGGTTGATGGGGGTGGATTCGTTGACCGGGAGTTTCTGGTTGACCGTGAATTTTTGGATCGGTTTGTACCGAGGGGAGAGGTCACGAGGCACACCATGAGGGACTTGATCAGCAAGATTAGGATCGTGGGAGGGAAGGATTTTGAATGTGATGAGGTGAGGGGAGTGGAAAGTTCGGGTTTTTTTGTGGTTTTGTTCATGTGGGTGTTTGTTGTTCAGTGGTTGAGTTGTTGTAGGCAAGGTTTTAGATTGTGTGGGTTTGTTACTTGATTTTGTGAGAAATTGTGGATAAATGTAACGGATTTTGACAGAAACCTTGATATTGTGACAAGTTGCAGATAAATGTAACGGATTTGGCCATAATTGTAGACCCAGACACCTCATAAAGATTGTGAACTGATCTTTTAAACCTTAGTTGTAGGGTTGTGAGTGGTGCTTGGATTGACCGGGATAATTGTGGATTTCCTTGTTTTGTTGATTCTGAATTGAAATCTGTTATGGTAATTGGTTATTAATTTATTATATCTAGTCTGACTCATTAAATTTAGTCCACTTTTAGGAGTGAACTAAGGGTGTTTAATGTGCATTTGGTTGGGTAAGATCTTTATTGTGATCAAGTTTAGGTGCTTTGACTACCTTAGATATGCAAGTATTCCTTTCCTTCTGTAGTGAATGTGCATGAGATATTCAATTTGTGAAGCTTATCATTCCCTGTATACTTCCTCTGTTTGTTTGAGCTCTTAATTTTTCACAACCAGCTTCACTTGACAAAGTTTTCAGTTGCCTTATTGTTAGCTTTCTTTGTACAATTTTATTTTCCCTCTAGTTTGACGACAAGATTTTTGCTTGCAGTGGATTGAGGAACCAACACTTCTGGTGACACGTTTTGAGTATGCTAATCTTTTTCATACTGTTACAGACTGGTACAGTGCTTATGTTTCTTCTAGAGTCACCGGTCTGCCTAATCTACCACATTTGATCTTTGTTGATGGCCACTGTATGGTATGCACTATCAGTTTTGTCAATTTGTTTCATTTACTTTCAACATTCTAATGGTGTTGCTTTGCATCCTAAGAAAGCACAAAAAGCGAACAACATGTAGTATCTTTGATGCTGTTGATTCGCATACTTTTGACCACTTTAAAGAACTTTTGACATCAGCTGTTGACTAAGCACCCAAGAAAATGGAGGTTAAATCTAGGATTTTGAAATGCAAAAAAATGTGAAGAAACTAAGACGTTATTAACTATGTCGGTAATTGTTGTAACCCGATTTGAAATTAACAAGTAATTGTTGATATTGATAACTTGAGACGTTCTTCTATAATCTAGATGCTTTTTGCTTCCTTCCATATAAGGAATTGATTGGACCAAGCTGGGTTTCCATGTATAAATGAAAAGAATCAATAGTGGTACTATGTCTTTGAATTTCTTGAACTTTTTGGTAGGAAACTTAAGATTAAATATAATCTTCTAAACTTTCAAGTTTCAACAATTCTACAATACACTCTTCTCAAGGCTTAACAATATGACTAGTTTAGTTGTTTGTTAGACACCAGTATTGACATATTTTTAAGTTTGCAAGATCATTAAATTTGCAAGTTGATTTACAAGTTTCCTCCAAAACGTTCAGGCTCCTCTTGAAGAGACATGGAAGGCCTTATTCTCTAGCCTGAGATATGCCAAAAACTTCAGTGGTTCCGTTTGTTTTCGTCATGCTATTTTCTCACCTTTGGGATATGAGACAGCATTGTTTAAAGGACTAACAGAAGATATAGAATGTAATGGAGTTCCTGCACAAGAACTGTGGCAAAACCCTGATGACCACAAAACTGCACGCCTTTCTGAGTTCGGAGAAATGATCAGAGCAGCATTTGGGCTACCGTTAAACATACGCCGTGGTGGAAAACCACTCTTTGGACACAATGTCCTCTTTGTTCGCCGAGAAGACTATTTAGCTCATCCACGTCACGGTGGCAAAGTTGAATCACGACTGAGTAACGAGCAAGAAGTGTTTGAGTCCTTGAAGAGCTGGGTATCTAGTCATAAAGGGTGTAAAATTAACCTTGTGAACGGATTGTTTGCGCACATGTCAATGAAGGATCAGGTTCGAGCCATTCAAGATGCATCAGTGATCATTGGTGCTCATGGTGCTGGTCTTACTCATATAGTATCTGCATTGCCTAAAACTGTGATTCTGGAGATCATTAGCAGCCAATTCAGACGCCCCCATTTTGCATATATTGCACGGTGGAAAGGGTTGGAGTATCATGCCATCAACCTTGCTGGATCACATGCTGATCCTGGAACTGTGATCAAAGAGCTGACTGACATAATGAAAAGCCTTGGATGTTAACTGTTTTGGTGGTTGGAAGTGTTGAAGATATCTGTGCTAGTGTAAATGGAAGGTGATCTTTAGTTTCCAATGATTCACATCTCATATTTGGCTTGCAAAGTTCTGATAAGTGGATACACAAAGTTGCTGATATCTTGTTGCAACAGAAGTAGCATCACTGTTGTAAACTGAATTTGACTTGACAATTCCACGATACCCTTGAAGGTTGCAGGATCAATGCCATGAGAAAAAGGTTCATTTGTTTTGGTTTATATATAGAATGCAGGATAGTTAGTACCTGCAGAATATGGCATTTTGCAGTGGATTCTGTTTCCTTCACCTGCCTCTTGTCCCACGAGTTGTATACAGAAGAGGGGTCTCAAAATTTTCACTTGTACATTGAGTTTTTTCCCCACTCAAGACTTTGTTGTACAATAGGTTTATCCCTTACCTCATTTTTTTTTCTGATTAATTTTGATACAGATATAATGTTACTTCCTTTTGAGGTTACCATACAAATTGCATTAAATTTTTGACTGATAAATATTTCAGGGAAGACAAATTTCCCTTTTAGATTTCTTATTAGGGTTTTGTTGATGCATGTCATGAGAGTATGCTGAGAGTTATGTTAAACTATCTTAACTACATGATTTTTTTGGATTATTCAAATAATAAATGCTTCATGTGTGTTTGTTTTATGCACTCTTATTTTTTTAGTACTTAATAATCGGTATTTAATATCGTTGTTGTAACTGAAAATGCAATATAGCAGCAAAATTCTTTAAACTATAATCATTTGACTGCATGAATATAATTATTAGTAATGTTGTGTAGTTAATAATAATATGTTGTTTTATTAATTTATCTGACTTTATGCAACTAATTTACTTGTTTAGATATGACTTACTTTAATGTATGGGTTTACAAATTACTATTTATTATTTTTTTACTTTTTATTCTAATTCTAATATTTTTCATTATTTTATTTATACCCTTATATTAAAGGGCATATACTTTTGAGTAACTGTTTTTTTTTTTCTTTTTTATAAACTATTACCTTTTACCAAATAGGAATAAATTTATTATTTGATAAAAAAATATAAATTGACAACTTTAATAAAAGTACAAATAGGTAATTTTAATAAAATTAAATTAGTAAATCCACCTCTACTTAAAGTATATACATAATCTCTTAATTCGAAGAGCCCACAAGAAATATAATATTTATATGTTAGCTTTTTTTTTTTAAACTTATTAATTTATAATATAATCCTAAAAATGAATATTTAACTTATTAAAAAAATATGTTAGCAATAGAAAGTTAATGAGAATACATTATCGTTAAATAAAAATAATTATATATTCTATGTTATAAGGACGTAATTTTTTTTTATTATTTCAATAAAATAAAAATACAAAAAATTGTATAATTGCGGACACAAGTGCATAAGTTAACTCCTGTATTTCCGCTATATATATTTTTTTTAAATTTTGTAATAACTATATACGATTTCTAAATTTTAAGTATTTTAAATAAAATCAAGCTTAATAGATAGATTTATTTGTGCAAATATTTTTTAAATAAAAGAGAAGCATGAAGCACTGTAGTGTCTATATAGTTTCATTATCGAATATGATAGAAAAAATGGTCACTTTCAGAACAGTTGCTGGGTGGTAGAAGTGCTTATATATTACCAACAAGCACAACCCAAAACGCGATTCAGCACTTAGGCTGGTACCCTATTAATCGGTTTTCAATATAGCCAAATTCCATTGCATAATGCCCAAAATCAAATTTATGTTTCGCTTGATAAACCTGAACATCTGATTTTCGTAGTGAAGCCAATTTCCAATTCGCTTATGATTTGGTAGAATCACGTTGCTTCTTCTCTATTTCATGGTTTCTCGTCTGTTATGATGCACTACACATGTTTGATAAAATGCCTGGTTGTTTCTATTTTCATTTTGTTAAATTGCTACCAGTATTTTCTTTCTGCAATTGTGCAATTCTTAAAACTCTAAAATAAAAGTATATTATACAAGGACTAGTGAATTTACACCTATACTGTGCCAGTTACAATCTTTGATCCTGTGTTAACTATTATGCAGTAATGAAAGGTGCATTTTTGTTATCAAAGATGTGGTGATACAAATTGTTTGTTTGTGGCTTCACATAGTATAAACTTTGAAATGGTTAATTCATGATGTGATAGGTGGTTGAGAAAATGGTGCTGTGTTTTCCCTCAACACCCAAGAAACTGGCCATGACCATAGCATGCTTCCTCTCTGGTGCCGCCATTTTAGCTGTTGGGGTGCACTTTTCTTATGTCAATGTTGCACCCCAACAAGCTCGAATCAAAGCTCGCCACAAATTTGTCATGGAGACGTTGAAAAAGAAGTATGGTTATACTTCCCCGTATGAGAAATTGGCTCGTAAAGATTCTCATGATGAGAGAACACAGGTATCCTCTACGAGAGAGCACTATGCTCAGGCTCGCAATGAGTTGGTCAAAGAGACAATTAGTAACCTTGGATTTAAGAAATAGCTGAAGTTAGGTTATGAAAGCTTTTGGTTTTCGTACTTGCTCCTTTGGTCTCCTTTATGTGATTCCTAAATCAATGAAGAATAAATATTGTTGCTAATGCTATCAGCAGGCACATCTTCAATATTTATAGCAGTACGTGAGTTTCTGTATTGTTTATAGTTGCACTTTGGTATGAAGTTTCTAATTTCTGCTTCCAAGATTGTTAATTTTTCTGTGATCCTTGTCAAATTCTGAGCAGATATTTAGAGGGGATCAAGATAATGCAGAGTGTCTTTTAAATTGATGAGTTTCTGCAATGTTTATAACTAATTTGTTTTGTTTTTCTTCAAATGCTTTTGTGCAAACATATCTTAAACTGGCTCAAATTGGCTTCTCCAATATGAGATCCAATACTTTTGATCTTTTGGTCATCTTCTCTATGAAGGATTTAACTGTTATCTTCTCTGTGAAGGCTTCCTGTGAATCTATAAGGAAATAAAGTCTATATATGCTATTGAAGTAACAATAGGCTAGTAATTAATTTTAAAACAGGGGCTTTTCAGGGTCTTAAAACAGTAAAAGCCAATTTTGAAGCTTATTTAAGAAGAAAATGAACAAAAAGCAAATCTCGTAGCACGATTTAAATTATTCATTATAAATTCAAAGTATAATTTATATATTTAAGGATATTGATTTATTATGAATCTTAATTAAAATATAGTTTATAAATTAAAAAAATATGTACATATCGTAACTTTAATTATGTAAATATTTATTCTATAGCATTCACATGTTAAATATAAGAACCAAAACCGAAGCTTACTCATCTCCTATTTTATTTATTTAAAATCGATTACCCCCAAATCAACTTCTCACCCTACGTTCCATTTTTCAAATTTTTCAGGTGAGAAGTCGTTGATTTACTAACTGATTTTCCCGATTATTTTTTTAAATTGTTTTGATTTATTTTTAAATATTTTAGTTTTTTTTAAATGATTTTGGTTTTAATTAAAATTTTAAAATATAGATATTTAATATTTTTAAATAATTTAGATATTTAATTTATTTTTCAATAAATACAAATATTTTAACATTTCTAATTAAATTAATCATTTTATTTTTATTTAATAAATTGAGAAAATAATGATTGATATATTTAATGAATAAAATAAGAGATTAATTGTTTGGGTAATCAAAAAGTCATAAACAATATAATAAAAAAAAAGTCAAAATTGACATGTTTGGCAAACCAGTTAAAATTTGGAACGTGATTAGCAAGCCTGTTAAAATTTGGAACGTGATTTCTTCTGAATTTCTTAATTCTATTTTATATCAATTTTTTTTTTCTTTTTCATTTATTTTGTATGTTAAATAATTATTTTATGTAACTTATATTTAATAATAATATTTTAAAGTTTTTTTTTTAATTTCGAATAAAACTTTAATGTTTTTATTATAAAATTTTAACAATTCTAATAGATATATATTTATTTAAATAATGCATTATTAATATATTTATATATAAAAAAATAATTTTTTTAATTATTTTAAATAATTAAAAATTAAATATTAGCTTTATTAATATATTCAAGAATTGATTTTTTAATATCATTTAATTAAATTTTGAAACGCTATTTTTTTACTTATATTGTTTAAATTAAAAACTCTAAATAAAAACTAATATTTAAATAAATTAAAAATATTTGTATTTATTGAAGACAAATTAAATACTTAAATTAATTAAAAATATTCAAATATGTATGTTAATTAAATAAAATAAATAAATAATTAAATTAATTACAAATATTAAAGTATTTGTATTTATCTAGAAAATTAAATAATTAAATAAATTTAAATATTAAATATCCATATTTAAAAATTAGATTAAAACTAAAATAATTTAAAAAATTAAACAGTCATTATTTATAAAATTTTACTCTAAAATAAATAAAATAATATTATTCATAAAATTAATTTTATAAAATTAAATAATTAATAATATTAAAATATCTATGTTTATTAGGTAAATATTATAATTGAATCTATTACAAATGTTCAAATATTTGTATTTATTGGAGAAAAATTAAACTTATACTAATTTAAAATATTAAAATATCTATATTTTCAAAATTTAATCAAAACTAAAATAATTTAAAAAATCAAAGAGATTTACAGATGAATGAAAACAAATTTAAAAGAAATCAGTTAGTTAATGAAGAATTTCTCATCTATAAAAGTTGAAAAATATTAGGTAAGATATGATTTCTCACCTTATAAGTAATTAGTATATTTTGGTAAATAAAATGGGAGATGAGTTATTTGGTTAATAAAAATACAAAAAACAGCACAGCAAAAACATTTCAAATTTCACACATTTGGCAAACATCCTAAAAAGATATTAAGAAGACATGTGTAACTTTTACTTCTTTATTGGCAAAGCATATTGTCCAATGTATTTACATGTCACAGAAAAGTTGAGGTGGTGGAAGTGAGAATCATCAATCAGTACTCTACTTTTTTTCATGATTTTAAAAAGCTTACACAAACAAATATTTTAATACTGCACAGTGAATAATATATACATAAAGAAAGGTAAAAACAAGAGTTCATTGTGTGAACTGACAGAACCTCTACTTGAAGTGTTCCATGTGCCCTTTCATTCTAAATGTAAAGAATAGGATTTGCAAACTGTTGCAATTGTAGCTGCATTGGAAAGTGATTCTGACTTTGCGTTGTCTTCAGGGAAAGCATCTCCAACTCATATATCTGAAAGTGCAGAAGGAACCTGCTTGTGCATGTTTTCCATTACCCTTTTGCAGCATCTAGTAAACCCTTGAACAAGGTTTCACCTTGCCAAACCACTACAAAGTTTTGCAGTAAAAAGGCATTGAAGTCCACTCATGTCTTTCGATGATGTTAAGGCTGCTGCTAGTGAGTTCGGTATGTGATTTGTTATATACATATGTTTTACAGTTTTCATGTATCTTGATTTTGATACCAGTAAAATTTTACTTCAGTATGTGTTCCTATAGTTTCACAATCAATATGTTGATAAATTAAACTTTAGCATTAGAGATAGGAAATATTTCTTTTTATGAAAAGATTAAAGAGGTTCAAATCCAAATAAATGAAGTTTAGAGAGAAAAATATAATCCTCCCCTTTTTTTCAATTTGATGTCTAATCTCCCTTTGTTGAAAAGCTCAACTATTCTACTTGTAAACTTGCTTCAAATCATGATATACCAGATGTTCTTCATAAGCATACTTTTCAGACGATAAGATTCATAGTTTATACATTCACAGTGAGAACAGACATGAAAACATGCTCATTAAGTGCCGTTTTGCAAAAAAAAAATGTTGTGGCCTTTAAGCCATTATATTTAGCAATACATTCCTAAAACATATACATCTATTTGATTGGTTAAAGTTTATTAAAGACTACAAAACTATGAGTATAGTTCAATGACTAAGAAGTGAGAGCTACACAACTTGGTGATTTCCAACAAATTTCAATCAGTAGGAAAGACTATATTAGAATGAGAGCGTTACAGAGAGTGCATTGTTAGCATTTTTGGTTTTTTCATGCTTCCATAGGAACTCATGTTGTTGCATTTATCGTCCAAAGGTAGGGGATTTAATCACAGTTACTACCATCCGTTGCACATAGCAATACTAAAAGGAGATTGGCAATCTACAAAGGCTTTTCTTGACAATGATCAAAGTGCATGGACTGCAAAGATCACCATACTTGGGAGGACTGCGCTGCATGTTGCAGCTGTAGGAGGGCAGTGGCAAATTGTTGAGAAGTTGGTGCAAAATGTTCCTACAAAAGTACTTGAAGAGGTGGACTTGATGGGTTGTACTTGCCTGCACTATGTTGCAATGGGGGAAAGCAGAAGTGCTGCCAAGGCATTGGTGGATAAAAATCCTTCTCTGACACAACTCACTGACTTCAAAGGATTCACACCACTTATCTACAGCATTACCTCTGCTAGATGCAAAGAAATGGTATGGTACTTTGTTTTGAATACTACAGATGAGAGACCTGGCTGTCCTTTCTCTGGTCCTTCTGCTGGTCAACTTGTTGCTTTGCTTACAGCTGCAGGATTTCATGGTAAACAATTTTTTCTTTGCTCAGCAAAGAGAGATATTATTCAGTACAAAATGACAGTGCATAGAAATTAAACTCTTGAGTAACTATGTTCTCTATTTTTAAAATTTTGTAAGGAAAATTGTGAAAACGACATTAAAATAAAGTTGTAACAAAATGGTAAAAACAAGTCTTCTATTTTCACCATTCCTTGTACAGAACTTTGAAATCAGGAAACAGAAGAAATAATGTATCATTTTTATAATTATTTGTGAAAACAAAACATTTTCTTAGACTCAAAAGATCCTTAAATTATCTTGGAATTTTCAATGTATGTAGAATTTACTTGAACAAATGAAGTATAGTGCCATTCTTCTACTCTTAAATTTGCCTATTAGTAGTTTCAGGCTTTCAGCACTATATTTTTATATATCTAGTGCACCATAAAGAGCCATAGTAATGTACTACAAGATTACCAAACTATTCAAGCATTCATACACACTCTGCTTCATGCTATAGAATAATTATCAATTATGTTATGCTACTTTAATAACCAAGCATATAAATAATATTATTATCCATATGTTTGTAAATTGTACCCTGTTGTTTATATTTATAACTATTATTTTGGGTCTCCCATTTACAGATGTTACTATATATCTTCTCCAGCGCTATCCAAATTTGGCTACACTCTCAGATTCAAAGGGAAGCATTATACTTAATGTTTTGTCAAAATTGCCCTCGGACTTTCAAAGTGGAAATAAGCTTGGGTTTTGGAAAAGATGCATTTACCACTGTAAGGACCCTATTTTGATATTATTCTCTTTTCTTACCAAGCTTCATTGCAATACACTTCTGCCTGAATGACTTTAAACTTTCCTCTTCAACTATATTAGGTGTGCCAGATGAACTTGATTTTTTACCACCAAGTCATTTGAGAGGAAGTTTGAAAGATTCTTTGGGGAATTCAAGCCATCACCAATCTTATTTTGGAAGTACAATGTGGAATGGAATTCAGAACATTGGTATGTTGTACTTGTCCAGCAGAGCGTTTCCATATATCCTTAAACTATTGTCTTCTCCTTTTAATCTTTATTCTTTAATTAAAACAAATACAAAACTTCATGTGCAGTTCCTGGCATAAAGCTAGTCAGAGAGGCAAAGTTGAGACACGTATCTGCTGCGAGATTGGTGGAACTTGTTTGCACACAGGTTTCAAATTTGAATGACACTGAATTCTGGCAGTCTTTTGTGAGTGCAGACATTGTTTTCAATGCCTCATCATCAGGCATAGTTGAAATTTTAAGGATCTGTTTCCAGTTTTTTCCTGATTTGGTTTGGACTCACATGCCAAATGAAGGATATGTAGCTCAAATTGCCATCAAGTATAGGCAAGAGAAGGTTTTTAGTCTTCTATGCAAGATGCCTATAGTTTGCAAGTTTTTAATCCTGGCATTAGATGAATCACAAAACACCACATCACATCTAGCTGCAAGGTTTGCTTCTCCTCAACAGGCATCAATTTCTGGTGCAGCCTTTCAAATGCAAAAAGAGTTGCAGTGGTTTAAGGTTTGTTTAATCTCATAACTCTTTTATTAGATATTTTTGAAGATCAATTATACTAAAATATTGATAACACTTTATAATGTGCAACAGGAAGTAGAGAAATGGGATCATCCTCTTCATAAAGAAGTTAAAAACCAAGATGGTAAAACACCTTGGCAATTGTTCAGGGAAGAGCATAAGCCCTTGCTTGAAGAAGCAAAGGTTTGGATGAAGGATACATCAAACTCTTGTATGTTGGTTGCAACTCTTATTGCTACAGTTGTCTTTGCTGCTTCTATAACTGTACCCGGAGGAAACAACCAAGATAAAGGATTTCCATTATTCTTGTCGGATAACACATTCATGGTGTTCGTTGTGTCAGATACATTAGCTTTGTTTTCCTCCATGGTTTCCCTTTTGATGTTTTTATCAATTCTAACTGCACATTATGCAGAAGAAGATTTTCTGAAGAAATTACCTGAGAGAATAATATTGGGTCTGGCTTCTTTGTTCATTTCCATTGTAACTACAATGATAGCATTTGGTGCAGCTCTGGATTTGTTGCTAAGGGAGAGACTGAAATGGGTGTCAATCCCAATTGCTCTTCTGGCATGTGTCCCAGTTGCCTTATTTGCAGGGCTTCAACTTCCCTTGTTTATACAAATGATCTTATCAACTTATGGTTCTTGTATATATCGTCGTCAAAGTCTTTGGTAAGGCTTTTGTGTTGTCCCAGCATATGAAAAATAGGATAAAGAATGGAAATATAAAGCCATATAGTAGGCTTCAGCATTGGAATTTGTTATTATTGAGTGTAGTCCGAAGTTGGTTTCACAACAGCGAACTATAATGAAAATAGAATTTGCCAAAACTGCTTTTGGAAATACTACCAAGTTTTCTAAAAACTTTCTCTAATAATCTCTCAAAATTCAATAAATTAGTCCTTTTCTAAAGATGAACGTGGCGATCTCTTATTATTCGTTTATGTAATACTGTGAAACAAGTTTGTAAAAGCCTACAAATTTTAGTCTCAAATATTTGGAATGTTACATGATATTGATAGCTATTTTAGCTTGTTAAGAATAGTGAAGTTGTTTACATATTTTTATTCCATCAAAATGACAACGATATTTTTTATGCAGTTCAAACTATTTTGAGTTGCATGCCATTCTGTAAAAATACACGTCACTTGTATCTTATCAAAATTTCTAATTAAAGAACCACTTTAGAAGTTTTCTCCAAATTTGTTCTACAAGTAAAGCAGAGTTTCTTTTAGTCCTTTGATACTTTCGTTTATGCTAGAGTCTTTTTGATATTTGTTCGATAGCAAGCTATCCCATGAACAAGAACATGACGGGGTCTCCAAATTGTTTAAAAATTACTACTAACTGGTAACGGATATTGCATGCACCACACTTTTTGAAAACCAGCACATCAGCTGATAAACGTACACCTAAGATATGTGAGCCATCAGCCAATCAAAATCCATTCCTAATCAAATGTCGATTATGTTTACTTTTGGTTGAGCAAAGTACCAAATTAGCCCGTTTTTACAATATGAACGTCCAAATATCTGAATCCAACAATGTAAATCAGTGTGTCTTGAATCTACAAAACCTATCTATCAGTATGATATGAAAAGAATAAATCCAAGACTAGTCTATCTGATTAAAAAAATCTCACCATACCGAGTTTGACTCGTAAAGGAGTCCATCTCGAATAGGAAGTTAAGAAGTCAAAAGAACTACTCATCGGACACAATTAAACTTATAAACTAAACTGAAACTGAAATAATTCCAAAGAGAAAGTTTAATCATTTTCTCCCTTAAATATGCCTGCTCTAACGAAATAATGCCCATGACCTGATTTTAAGGTTTATGATCTTGCTCATTATGGGACATAGATCATGGATCCGAAGATTCTTTCGCAGCCAGGGGCCAGAAACACAATTAAAAACTTTTAGACATCATGTTCAGGAAAATACAAGGTGAGAGAGTCAATGTACTATAAAACTGTAACGGTGGAGATAATCAATTTAAACTCACTCTAAGTAAAGAAATAGAAGTTCTTGGCCATGTTTACACCATAAACCGTTCCCTCCACAAGAAAGTAGACTTCCTAGCAAAACTTATAATCTGACTGGATAGTTAAGACCATCAAGAAATTGTGATACAAAGAGTTAGGAAGATAGACAATATCTTAAGCACCACCCTTGCCCTTCTTCTTCTGAAGCTTCTTCATGTAAAATTCCAGCTCTTTGCCCTCTAATATATTTCTGCCAAAAATTCAGAAGACATTAAGCACCAACAGCCAGAACCATTAAATTAAAAATGATAGAATATTGTTCACTTGGCAAAACTGTGAAGCATGTGAACTTTACAAGTGAGCATCTGATTAACTGTTAATATATTTTTGATGCTAGCATTACCAGACATGCTGCTTCAGATTAGATGATAAAATTGCTAATAAGGAATGCTACTGATTTACATCAATGTCTTGCAATTTCATTTTACCAGAGGTAACCACAGCACAACCATTTCAACATCTCCTCAACACAATATGAGATCAAGCTGTTAACACTCGACAGACTAAATCCCTTAATTTTCGGCACTAACAACATATTTTAAATGCTAGGTCATCATATATATGCTCTTGCAAGTTGAAAATGGGATGGCAATTTAAAAAATTACTCTCACTGGGAAGCAGGAAAACAAGCACTAGATACATCTCTGTTAGCTAATTGAGTACAAAGTAACATACCCATCAGCACGGCCACATTGGCCAGGTCGAGAAGAGATACAAGCCAAAAGGCGACCACCTCCAAATTGTTCTTCTATGTGAGAATCAAGCACCCGGCTCTGTTTTCGCTTTTCCAATTTTCTCAAGACATGGTTACTCTTCTTCACCTCCTCGGTTGCAGCTTCACCATCCTGTCAAAAGAAATATACCGAATGAGTGAATGATGCAAATAAACAATAAGCAAGCAAAATATACAACATTTTCTTAAAGAAAAACAATTTTGTAAAAAATTATAACCTGTTCCCAAGTTTAAAAAATAAACTATTTCATGTAGCATTAGCAACACAGTTCCAGAACTCATTTTAGATTTTTTGTCCACATTGATACTTCAAAAGATAATTATAAAATAAGTTTAATTACATATATTACGTTGAAAAGTCTTTACATAGATATCCAACCAAAAGTTACCATTTCAAAGGGTTACGACATTATATTTATGAAATAGATAGATAATGTGATAAAATTATCAAATCTCATTGAATATCTATGTAAAAAAGTTCAAGAGGGACAATGCATAAAAATTAAATTCTTATAAAATAACGAGAATTAGTGGAATGACAAAAAATTGTATCATAACCAGATAAAGTGCACAATGCCCATACAGATAAAACTGAGCAGCGAAACTGGATATTGAAATTGAAGAACTAAAGTCTTCACAATGAAAAAAAAGATGCAGGCTTCCAAGTTCCAACAACCAACATTGACACAGGGCTAAAGGATACTAAATCTCATACCACAATTCAGCTAGGAAAGCAACTAAAAGAGAAACTATATGTAAACAAACATGTATTAGCAAGCAATTCAACTACCATGTACCTCTCCTTCCTTCTTGGCAGAGGCAGCAATCTTCTTCTTGCGACCAACGTCAACGCCATAATGCTGCAGATACCACTGCTTGAAGGGCGCTGCGTCGACCTGAACAATGGCGCTCTTGACCAACGTCTGAGTCCGAACAAGCTCATTGTTGGATGCATTGTAAACCACATCAAGAATCCTTGTTTTGCGAGTCACAGCCTCACTCCCCCAAGAGTAGTTCCCAGTATCAAGCCTCAAAGCACGCCACTTTACATTCCCACCACGAACCCTAATCCTCCTAATTGTCTTGTTGCTTGACAGCTTTGTGTTTGCTGGCTGCCTCCCAAGCTCGTACCTGCAGTCAAACACACCCCATTAAACACAAAATCATCACTCGTAAAAAAAAACATAACATTGATAAACTTCTTTGGTTAAAATTAGGGTTTCACTCTGATAAACCTTGAAATACTGAGTGTTTCACTCTAATTCTGATTAGATCCAAACAGATGTTAAAACACATATCATTGATTATCAAAAAATGTAATCAATTAATGACGAAATATAATTAGTTAGAGGTAGAAGAACTTACTTTCTCTTCTTCCTCCAAGCTTTCTTCTTGCCACCAGTTGCGCGCCTCTTGTGCATGGAATCACGAGAGATACCTACGCAAACTCACATCAATCAACGGCATTAAGTTATAAGAGAGAGAAAGAGAAAAATGAAACTTACCCATTTTGGTTGAGTAGAACGGTGGTACTGCTGCGAGCTCTGGCTAGTAAATTCACGCTTTCAACGATGAGAAGAAGAAGATGAAGGTGGGGAGGAAGAGGAGGTTAGGGTTAATAACCCATTGGGCCACATTGAGATTTTTACTTCCTGCACCCCAGAATTACTAACCGCACCTCCATAATAAATTGAATTATAATTAACAAATGATATTTTATTACACAAAAAGTTGAAGTAATGAAATAAAAAGCACACTGAAAATTATACTTTCATTTATTCGTGATGGGATAGATAATGACTTTATTTTTCTGTAAACCCTTTTTATTTTTTATTTTTCAAAACACGCTGCAACACTGTGAAGATATTATATCTATAAAAATTAAACTTAAACTAACAAAACTGTTGAAAATACATAATTTTAATTTTTAATTAAATATACTAAAAGATTATGCATAATTAATTTTTTTTATGTGAATGGAATGCAAAATGAAAGACGAATTTGGAAATAGAAAATTACTGATAAATATTTGGATGGACAATTTTGGGGGCTAATGAAATACTTTATTACAAATATGTTATTTTTTTAAAAGTAAATTTTTAAAAAATATGAGAGTAATGTTAAGATATTATATCTATAAAAATATATTGTTTTGTCTCTCAAATCTATATTTTTTATATTTGTATTCTTTTTTATTGGAAACGAAAATTTTATAAATATATAAATATATTTCTTATATTTATGTTTTTTTTTAGTTAGTTCAATATATTGGGTTGATCTCATTCACTTAATATTGTTTTTTACTAACGAAGCATATGTTATCTTATTTGTTGTTGTCAATTTCTTTTTACGAGAGAAGCTAGTGTTAATTTTTAGCAGTTAGGATTTTTTTTTTCAATGTAAAAGATGGTTTTTTAACAATGTGAAACGTTATTTTTCTGATAACGGCAATTAAAATTATTTTTAACTGATTTTACGAAAATTGTTTTTATATCAACGTGTCAATTAAAATGTAGGTGAGAATTATTTCCAATTTAATATTAATAAAGATTCTTTTTGTCTTGTATTGACAGAGTTATTTTTCTGTTTGTCAATTAAAATTTTCTATTGACACCAAAACAATTATTTTCAATTAATATAAATTAATATTGCTGAGTGGATGTTGATAAAAGTTATTTTTTAGTTAAAGCTATTAAATTTATTTATTCACGAATGCACATCAATTCAATTTATCAAGATTGTTTGGATGAATCTTCAGGAAGATGTTATTAACACTTTGATATGTTTAAAATGAATTTTTAAAATAATTTTATTTTCTCAAATTTAATGTTTGGAAATTAATTTTCTTTTGTGGAATTAAAATAAATTTTTTAATTTTAGAAAACAAAATCAGATTTACACTGAAAGCATGATTAAATATTTGTTATGTAAGTTGTGAGAAGAGGAGTACCTTGTTCATTCCTGATTCCTTTTCCTGCAATGAAGAGGTGACCATACAAGTTTATGTTCCTAGAAAACTCAGACCTTGAATTTTGGGTGCTTACACGATTTCAAAAGTTGACGCCTTTAGGAATCTGAGGGATGGGTTTCTCAATGGCAGCTTCGTTGGGTACCCATATTGCACTTAGAAACACTCATGAAGCAAGAATCAAGTGCCACTTTTTGTACAGAAGACAAGAGAACAGTAGAATTGGCTTCAAGTTCTCAAAGCACAAAGCCGTTCAAAGAAAGATTTCTCTAAGCAAGCAAGAGTTCAGTGAGTTGGATGAGAGGAAGAGCCCAGATGAGGTAGCATTCACCATCTTGTTAAAGTTAGTGCCTTTTGCTTATCTGTTTATTTCTTGCCGCATATATTTGATGGGAATTGGTGAAAGTTCAAACCCTTTTGTGTTATGAAAGTTTCTGTTTAGTTGGGTTGCTTGGAAGAGTAGGGGTTAATCCATGTAAGCAATGGGGTGACAACTGATGGCTGTGTGATGTTTTAGTTCAAAGGTTGTGTCCAGTGGTAAGGATGTGTTCAATGGAATCTGTTTTTGGGAATATGTTGTTGATAATTGATAGAAAAATTGCCTGTGCTGCAGTGATGGGAAGCTAGGAATATTTATTCTGTTGAGTTTTCAATTTGCTGATGGAACTTGATTACTTTTGTAGTTGAAGTTCTTCTTCTGTTGTTGTGAATGTTATGATCGTGGGTAGGGAAACTGGAACACGTAACATAAAAATGTGTTGGTTTTAGGACTAGGGTTGCATATTTGGCTAGGTTCCTTTCAGGAAGTAGTTGCAAACAAAATTTGTGAAAATGGCTGGTGATTGCTGTGGTGACTCTTATGGAACTGAGCCATGATAATTGGAGATAAGCTGATAATTTTAATGAGATTTCTAATAAGTGATGATTGTTTTAGAGAAATTCTTTTGCTTGTACCGGACCTAATTGTTGAAAATATTGTCATATAAGGATGTTAGGATTTAATTGGATGAGATGCACAGAAGAATCCCAGCAGTTCAATTTAAATTGAATTACATTTTACCAAATAAGTAAAGATGAATTACAGTGGGTCATGCTTACCTTCTTTTTTATCCTCTTAATCTATGAAAAACTTAAGTTCTGATTGAAATTTTCCAGTTCTAATAACATCATCTGTTTCTAGAAGGTTTCTTGTTTGCTAGTCATGAAATTCATATTTTAGTAGGGCTTTAAATAGTTGTTGGCTTCTAACATGTCTACTAGCGGCCTTGCTATTTTGCTGCCTCAGAGAGTATTGGTTCTTAAATTCGTTTTCAATTTATATATTTTTTCTTGCACTTGGTGGAAGGTGCTATTGATTATATAACGAATATCATGGATAAGCCTCATTTAAAGGAGTGAGGTTAAGAAATGTAAGATGCAATATATGATGCAAAGTGTTGTATGACCTACGGTATATTCTATCTGGTCTTGAGTTGGGGCAATATATTTTTGGCTTAATCAGGCAGGTGTCACTCTAAGGATTTTTGAACTTAATATTTCAATCTCTGGTGCCTATAAATAAAGCAAACCCTTGGTATTTGATGCAGCTCTATAAAGCAATTCCGAAATAATAGTGTTTGATGGCAGGGACCAATCGTAATTGTTACATATTTGAGTTCACTGGAAAAACACTTTAGACAGAGTTTTTCTATACTGTTAATTCGTTCCCTCTTATTTAACTTCATATCAAGAACTTTTGCAATTCCAGTGATAATCCAGGAAACTGATTCCTTACTCTCTTCTTTTCTGTTTTCTTAATATTACAGGTTAGAGAAGAGATTAAAAAATGTTATGAACTCATAAACAGATTAGGGAGAGGAGCTGTGTACCTGGGTTCTTCAAGGATGGGACCCAGCCATTCACATTATGTGCAGGCACAAGAACTGGCTAAAGAGGCAAGTACCTTCTTACAATAGCTTCCTGCCTCTTTTTTCAGCTTAGATGCTGGTGGGTATTGTATAAGATCTCATTCAGTTGTTACCTAATCACATGCTTTCTGGCATTAACAGCAGTGATAGTGGCAAAGGTTTTTACGAGTTATGATTATTTTTTTTTTTTTCATATATCCTGCTGCACAGATAGCAAATCTTTTGGATTGCACTTCTTGGTCAGGGGCTGGACCAGGGCTAATGGATGCTGTTACTCAAGGTGCTATGCTAGCAGGAAAACCAGTCGGTGGATTCAAGATAGGAAAAGAAGCTGGTGAATGGACAGCATCTAACTTTCATCCATACTTACCATCAGAAAATTACCTCACCTGCAGGTAATCTTCAACTGTTGATCGATAACATGTTCTATTGACATGTATGTAATTGGCTGCATGGTTTGTTTTAACGTTTGAGCTCAGGTTTTTCTCTGCAAGGAAGCATGGGCTGGTGGATGCTGTAGTGAGGAACAACTCATTTGATAAGACAGCTGTGGTTGCCCTTCCTGGTGGGATTGGTACTTTAGATGAGGTGTTTGAGATGCTGGCATTGATTCAGCTAGAACGGATTGGATCAAAGCTTCCTGTTCCCTTGCTATTGATGAACTATGATTCATTTTATTCAAAGCTGCTTGACTTTTTAAATGATTGTGAGGGTTGGGGAACTGTCTCTAAAGGAGAGGTTGCATCATTGTGGAAGGTTTGTGACAGCAACTCAGAAGCTTTGGCGTACCTAGAAGAATTCTATGGCATTTCTTCTATTGACAAAAGTAAGAATGTAACTAAATTTTGTAGCACGAATGAATCACCCTGAGATTTTTTTTGCTCTCCTTTTCTTCCTGAACTATTGCAATATTACCAGGTTTTTGGTTGACATTTGACTTGTGCACTAGCAAGTTTTGATTGTACATGAAAAAGGTATATGATTCATCCGTAATCACATTTGTGATTTGGATGAAGTATTAAAAGGAAATAAATTTTCTCTGTTGCGAGGTTTAGCTGATAACTTTCTTTAGTTATTGTTGTCTTCAAGTACCATTTATGTTTAGTTTTGTCGTTAACATTGTAAGCTTAAACTTTTGTCATTGGATAACCAAGACTTTAGTGTATAGTTGAGATGTCATTGAAATAATATCCAGCTTCCTTGGACGATTGGATCCCCATGGAACGTGCAATTTTGAGTAGATTTAGTGATAGTACTTCCAATTCAGAGTTGTTTCACCGAATAAATTTAGATTTGGGTCCTTTCATGATCAAATATGGCTGCTATTTTACTGTTCTTTAATTATAATTAGAATTTTATGTCGGCAACAAGAAAAATAAATGTTTGCCTTAAGGGATGATGCATTTTACGAGATGATTCTCCAATTGTAATTGGAGAATAGTACAGACAAAACCTATAGAACTAGATATAAATTTTGTCCTTCTTTCAGTTCATTTGGCAGAGGTAGTTGAAGTGGGAAAGCGCCAATAGAGAATGTATAACACTGTGAACAGAAGCTTTCTTGGGTTATGCATGTATCATGTGTTTTATACAAGCACTAAAATATACATAAAACAACAAACAATATAACATCAATTCCGGAATACAATCAAGAGACCTATCCTTGGATCACACCAAGAGAAAATCAACCAAATCAACTCTTAAACACTCAAGAAAATATAAACTAGAAACATCCCAACAACTTAGAAAAAGAAAGATGTTTGTAGAAAACAACATAAGAGCACAATAAAATTCGCACAACACAGTCTTTTGAAAGTTTTCTTTTTGAAAGCACTCTTTTTAACAAATGAAAATAGCTTAAAATATCTCAAATGAATGTTATAATATTGTTTTCGGAGATCAAAAAAAGTGAATCGAAGATTTTATAGAATTCTGAGACCGCTGATTAAAAACTGAAATTATATGCATTTAATCAATTATCTTAAGTTGATAATCTTCTTTAATTTATTCAACAAGTTGGATACATAGCTAATTTATTGAATTTGACTTTTCATGCTGTTGCTTAAAAGGATCATGCCCATCATTATAAATACTTTTTGGATTGTTTACACATTACGTAATATTGGTTTGGTCATATATTTGCATGGCCAAATTAAAGTTATCACCTACTTGTCCAAAAACACATGCATGCTAGTTTGACTTTCGCAGATATGATCTCTATTCTTTTAGAGACATATGGGAGCTTGCTATGCCAGTATTGAATTTGCATGTTGTTAATGTTAATTAGTTGTCACCTATAATTTTTAAGCTTGCTGCACCTATAATACAGTTAAATTTCATCTCATCTCACAAAAAGTCGTAGCATCTGATCACAAAAACAGATTGTGGTTAAGTTTAGATCTGTTTAAATTCAGTTTCAGACTTTAATTGCTATTTATGAATAATAGCGTTTGAATGTTGTCTTGGCTCTGTAGTTTTAGCTTCAAACTTCAGTTAGAAACGTCATTTCTTAGCAATGTGCATCTGAACTTTGCAACTGCAATGTTTAAGGATGTTACATGGATATTAAATGTGAAATTTTCAAGAGGTTAAATTCGTAAGAAGAACATTGATGAAAATACAGTTGAACACGCAAATTAAAACTTTGATTCTGATATACATTATTTTTTTTTTGCCATTGTGTCAAGCAATTAACTCGTTTTGAAAAAAAAAAAAATTAGCAGTGAGAAACTTACCTTAGAAACATCCAATAGTTCATATTGATTTTGCAATATAAAAGTTTTTAGCTATCAAATAAGATGGTTACTAATTGTAACCAAAATAATCATTAAATAAAGTTTTAGTTGCTAAATAAATATAAGATAAAAATAATGATTGAATTTAGTGATCAATTAAATCAAAATATATAATTGGTATCTAACATTAGCTATCATGATTTTAGCTAATTAAGTTAGAGACTAATTTAGAATATAATGTTATAAGTGACTAAAACCTTAGTAGCTAATGTTAGAGGCCATTTTGGACTTAATTAGTGACTAAATCTAATTATTATTTTTATTTTGTAGTTATTTAGCAACCAAAATCTAATTTGGTGATTATTTTGGTTATAATTAACAATCATTTTATTTGATAACTAAAAATAGTTTTTTTTTTCTTGTAATGTTTATTGCACTCCTTTAATTTGAACTTCCACCCCCATAATTTTCAAAATAACTATTTTACTCTTCTTTAAACTGATTTCCAAATTACATTTTCCGGAAATATTTTCTTAAATACACTTTCCAGAATTTATAAAATGTATTCTCAAACACATTTTTTTTTCAGATCAGGATAAAATTTTCAAAAATGCATGCAATAGATTTTCAAAGACTCTCAATTCTCAAACACTTGTTTATTTAAGGGACTCCTTTTAAATAACTAAGGTATTAAAAATTACAAAATTTAAATAAGGTGCGCTACCAAATTTTGTTTCTTTTTTTGATTTAATTTCAAAACCTCTAGAGGTTCGTTTGAAAACCAAAACCAAAAGGTTTCCTATTGGAACATCCACCTCTTCCCCTCTTTGGTATCTGACATCTTCTGGGATTCTTCATATACCAGCCTCACTTTTTTAGGCTATTTTACCATTAAAGGGACAAATAAGTAGCAACCAGTAACAAGATAGGAGGGATAGAAATCATAGGCTAATGTCAAGTACTTTGAGAGAAATGCAATCTTAGAAAAAACCACACTGATTGACTAAAAGAAGATGAATGAGATCCAATGGTGTTTTATTTATAGAGAAATTATCAATAACTAACCATCAAGAAACTACCTCATCAACTACCAACCCCACTAGTTATTCTAATTGAGAACTGTCTAATAGCCAAAATACATACAAAACAACTAACAATGGCAGTTGCTGAATCAGCCAACAACGGAAGAGATAAGTGAACTGGGAAAAACATAAAGAATTGGATTATAATAATATGGTCACTTTACCTATTCTATGGTTACTATTGGCCAAGAAAATGTCCCCACTCTAACAAACACCTACCCTCTCTCTGTTTACTAAATCAGACAAAATGAACTATTGGATACCATGTCAAATTTCCAGATTCTAAACAAAGTTGCCCAATATAAATAAATTGCATCCTAAGAAATAAGGCAAAAAATGTGGGACTTCATAAGAAAAATGATATCTTCCATGTGGGTTAGCCTTTGCTTTCTTATAGTAGGGGACTCACAAGCTGCTCAAACATTTTCTAAGAGGCATTTGCCAAAAAAAAATGTATTTTTAAGTTTCTAGTTCTCGTACATACTGTTAAGGAAGAAAAATGGTTACTGAATTATTAGCCTTAAAGTGATAGAACCAAATGAATAATCAGATGAAATTATTGCCGTAATGAAAGAGAAAAACTTTGAAAAAGCATACACGGTTTCCTATAAACTTTTATTAATTGGAACAACAACCACTACTGAAAAATACAATTAAAGTTGTTTAATCTCATCGCCTTAGGTGGATAACAATATCACTACATCGCTATACAGTGTACGGCAAATTAAAAAAAGAAAGAAAAAACCCATTACTTGCTCGCAAAACATTTAAGAAAGACATGCAAAACCTCATAGTCTTCGTCTCCGCATAGAAAATGCAATAAATCTGTGTGAACAGGAACATTATAAGAAACAAAATATGGTATGGTGTGATATATAGATAAAGAGGATGTAATAGGGACAAAACGAAAACCGAGTCAAATTAATCATGTTTAATTATTTATTGTAATTGTAAGGTTAAGATTAAAAAAGGCAATACAGAAAAATGAAATATATTATAATAAACTGTGTATTGTTTGGCTAGCTACAAATTGTTGGCTATATATAGTGTTGAAGAACATAAAGTTTTACAGTTACCACTACCACAAATCAAGAGAGAGAGCTAGACTAAAATGGCAGAAACTGCAGTGTCTTTTGCTAGGCAGCATGTGTTTCCAAAATTTTTGGAAGCTGTAAAGATGCTGAGAGATCTCCCAAAAGAAGTTGCAGAAGTTACAGATGAACTAGAAAGCTTTCAAGATTTCATCCATGATGCAAATAAAGTGGCTGAAGCTGAAGAAGATAACAATAGGCGTGATAGAATACGCAAAAGGTTGATGAGGCTGAGAGAAGCAGCTTTTTGCATGGAAAATGTCATTGATGACTATTTTATCTTCAACGAAAAGCAACCTGCAGAAGATCCTCGATGTGCAGCCTTACTCTGTGAGGCTGTTGAGTTCATCAAAACTCAAATCCTTCGACTTCAAATAGCTTATCAGATTCAAGATGCTAAGTCACGTATTCGTACGGAAAGAGATGGCTTCGAAAACCATTTTCCTATAGGACCAAGATCGGACGGTTCAAGAGGAAATGAAAATTTCACATAGCAAAAACATCGAATAGATCCTCTCTTTATTAAGGAAGATGAGGTTGTTGGCTTCGAAGGCCCCATACATACACTGAAAAAGTGGTTGACAGAGGGACGAGAAGAACGCACTGTGATCTCTATTGTAGGAATGGCAGGATTGGGAAAAACAACTCTTTCTAAGCAAGTTTTTGACAGGGTCTATACAGACTTTGAGTGCCATGCATTGATCACAGTGTCACGATCCTATACTGTTGAAGGGATGCTGAGGGATATGACGTACAAGCTTTGCAAAGAAAGAATGGAGGATCCTCCTCGGGACGTTTCAACTATGAATCGAATGTCGTTGATTGAAGAAGTCAGAAAGCGCTTGTGCAATAAGAGGTATGTTGTCTTGTTTGATGACGTGTGGAACGAAACATTTTGGGATGACATTGAATTGGCTGTAATTGATAATAAGAATGGAAGTAGGATAATAATCACTACCCGGGATGAGAAGGTGGTGGAGTTCTGTAAGAAGTCTTTATTTTTTGAGGTGCATAAGCTACATCCTTTAAGTAAAGAAAAATCACTGGAGTTGTTGTGTAAGAAGGCATTTGGGTACGGTTTTCATGGATGTTGTCCAAAAGATTATGAAGAAGTAGGTCTGGACATTGTTAGGAAGTGTGAATGTTTACCTCTAGCAATCGTGGCCATTGGTAGTAGTCTTTTATATAGAAAATGTAAAACTCCATCTGAGTGGGGCCTCTTTAGTCAAAATCTAAGTTTAGAGTTGGAGAGCAATTCCGAGTTACAGAGTGTAACAAAAATTTTAAGTTTGAGTTACGATGGTTTGCCACAGAATCTGAGGTCATGTTTGTTGTATTTCGGAATGTATCCTGAAGATTACGAAGTTAAATGTGGTACATTAATTCAGCAGTGGATAGCTGAAGGGTTTATCACACACGAAAGAGGAAGAAATTTAGAAGAAGTTGCACAGCAACATTTAATGGAGTTGATCAGTAGAAGCTTGGTACTAGTACCATCATTTACCACAGATGGCAAAGCTAAAACATGCCGTGTTCATGACTCAATACATGAAATGATCGGTGGAAAAATAAAGGATACGGAGTTTTGTCAGTATGTTGATGAGCATAATCATTTGGAGTCAAGTGGTATCATTCGACGCTTAACAATAGCAACAAATTCCTATGATTTTGGTGAAACTATTGAAGGATCACAACATGCGCGGTCTATTCTAATTTTCACGAGGGAAGTGTTATCTGAACACTTCACCAGACGCTTGGTTGCAAAGTACGTGCGGTTGAAGGTGCTTGATTTTAGAGATGCTTTATTATATCATGTTCCTGAAAATTTGGAGAGTTTAATCCACTTAAAGTATCTAAGCTTCCGGAATACACTCATAACAAGCTTTCCAAAGTCCATTGGGAAGCTCCAGAACTTGGAGGCCTTAGATGCACGAACAATTGTGCGATCTGAGGTACCACAGGAGATTACGAAGCTTAGAAAGTTACGTGTTCTTTTGGGTAGGAAAATAGATTCCACTGCACTGAAGGATAGTCTTGGAAACATGACATCCCTCGAAAAGCTGAATTCAGTGAAAATAGATCCAGATGGAGTGGCAATTAGAGAGCTTGGAAAACTAACGAAATTAAGGGATATGAGGATCACTGATGTTATGGGAGATCATTCTGACACTCTTTCTTCCTCAATAAACGAGATGCAACTCTTGGTGCGATTAGATATCTTCATTTATCGGAGTGAAGTAATTGATTTGCACATTTATCGGAGTGAAGTAGTTGACAGGTTTGTCTAATTTGAGTTCCATCTATATTGATAGAGGAGCAATGTAGTCTTTGGAGAAGCTTCATACAATATCTATTCGACAGCTGAAGACCGTACCCTCTGGCATTCAACACTTAGAGAAACTCCAAGTTCTCCAGATCTTGTATATGCCGACAGAATTTTGGCAGAGGATTGACCCCAATGGAGGAGAAGAGCACCGGATGATCAAACATGTGCCCCATGTACATTTTGTCACCAAAAATCCTGCTTTGCTAATAGCTCAGAAAGCAGCTGCAATTTTCTCTTTGGGTTTACAGAGGTGTGCTTTTTATCTTTATTAATAATTCTATTGTTTGATATTACAAAAACTTCATCTTTTTAATCTCAGAACATCTTATTTTAGTTTCTTTACATATGACCTTTAACCCTTTTTATATAATACATCACATCAGACTAAAATGAATTAAAATGATAACTGTAAAGAATAGAAGTTAAAGTGTTTGTAACTTTAGGAACCACGGAAGAAATTAAACCTATTATCTAATAAATAACGCCTCATATTTTCCATTCTTGAAAAATTATTCTATTTGTCCATTGCATAAAATGAAACTTAATTTTATTTTCTGTTGATTGTTGGCATTTAAATTTGTAGTTTTTGTGATGATGCATATTGTTTTTCGGATGAAATTTGGGCATGCAGGGTGAAATGAGATGCTCATGCTACTGTGAAGTGATCCACATGCATGCTGGTAAAAGTGATTGCTGGTGCAGAATTGGTAGGCGTACTGTTTTCTACCCATTTTGTTTGATTATCTTAAATATGCTTTGGAGTGTTAAAATTTCAAACAAGTGGTTGCTATATGTTTATAAATAGGTCATCAGTACACCACAAAATTATCGGAAATTTTCATGACGATTATGTTGGATGAATTTTATACTCTCCAGTGTTCATTCATGGCATTTCCTGTGATAATGTTTCTATTGTCGATTGATAATTGATTTTTTACGACGAGTTTTGTTGAGTTTTTTTTTTTTTTTTTTT
>Ga0099824_1000911_pt1 | contig 39141 bp, 24 predicted proteins | sample SiratrowhiteBW_FD_76837 | JGI IMG/M metagenome (GOLD analysis project Ga0099824, IMG submission 76837) | Root nodule microbial communities of legume samples collected from California, USA - Siratro white BW | ecosystem: Host-associated > Plants > Roots > Nodule | place: USA: California... | reverse complement strand
ATATATATATATATATATATATATATAGTATAATATAAGATGTTTGTTATTTGTATACATTTATCACATTTTAATTAGATGTTTTTATTTTATACATTCCTTTGAAAGTCATCTTATCAATTAATAATTATGCTAAATGTTATATGATATGATGATTAAATTGTAATGTTAACTAGTAACAACAATGTATATTTTTTTATATGAATGTTATGTTACATATTAATTTTTCTATTACGTGTTGTCTTTTGAAATGTTATAGTTGTATTTGACACGAGAATTAATAATTATGTATTTAGAGACTTTAAAAATGTATCAAAAAATTATCCTTAGTATTTTTTATTTTATAAAACTTTCTTTTAGATTTTTATTATATTACATTTAAGTAAATATTTAAAGATAATAAATTTATATTTCTCTTAAGTTTAATATTTATGTTTTGAGGAAAACATCCCACAAATTTTATTTTAGCTTTTTTTTTTAAACATATGACATATTTAAATGATTACAAATTGTTTTTCTTTAATTTGAAATACAGTTAAAAAAAAGGTTCAACTTGTTGTGTAAGTGTTGTATTAAAAAAAAACACATCTTACACTCTAAGTGGATAGATGAACTCTAATATATCATATTATTTGGTATAATGATTAAATCCTAGTGTTTATTTAATAAAATAACTTGACATGTCAGAATGTGTAATTAATATATATATATTGTTTTGATGACCTCATATTTAATATAACATATTAGTTGGAATTATATGCTTTTTAGTGAAATATTGTCTAAATTCATTTTTTTAAGTACCTTGTGGGAATTATATTAAAGGAGGTACGTAATGAAAAAGAGATTTGTCTGTTTCGACTTTTAAGTAATTGTTTTTAATAATATAATTTGCCTGATCAAATCTGAAAAGATATGTCTAAATTAATTTGTCACATTATCTATAACACTACTACTTCACTATCTATAAGTTCTATATGTAGTAATTAATTTGACACATTAACTACAACACTACTCTATCATCATCATCATCTATAAAACCTAACATCTTTAGGCATTTCTTTGCCTGAGAAAGAAACAACATATCTAATGGTATAGAAAAGCTCATGAACTATTTATGATAGGTTAATTTGACTCATTAACCAAAATACCTCATTATTATCTCAAAATATTATCTCAAAAACTTAATACACGTATATATTTATTTATTTATTTACCCTATTTCTTATTGAGGACAAGGCAAAGAAAAAAAGGGCAAAGTCACGAGAACACAAATATGAAATATCATGTTCATGTCACATGCAAGCAAATTCTAAGTGCAAACCCCACGAGACAAGGGCATCACCAGCTAACAACAGAACAGACAAGCAAAAGAAGATAAAATTTGTCGTGGTGAGAGAATAATAAATTAAATAAAGTGTTATTCTTTCTAACATACTTCTCTTTATACACTCTTTTTCAGTAATTAAATTTTATTAAAAATTATAAACCAGGAGAAATGTTCACTAAATAAACTACATGGTACCATCTAATTTTATAATTTTAATTAATAAAATAATATTTTCTAACTCATGGGGTTGCTATTGTGATCCACAACGTGCAAGTGAAATCCATGGCATGGGTCTACACCACATGCAAACAAATAATATGAAATGAACATTGTGGTAGGGTTTATCACAAGAGGAATAATACATATATATATATATATATATAATATTTTTTATGTAAAAAAATGGAAAGATATTTGCATTGTGGATATATAATGCAAGAGAAATGTAGTTTTCAGGGATGGGATAAGCATATTCCTTGTTATCCAAAGGGAAAAAAAGGCATAGTTAAAATATAAACAACGAGAAAAAAATTTATATTCTGGCTACAAAATTGTGGCAGGAAAAAGGTACATGACACATGTGATACATTTGACTTAAGAAGTGTAACTATCGTGATTTGTGGTTACAATAATTGACATGTTAATTCGTATCTAAGTGTTGAAAAATAATTGTCAGTTATCACGTGGTTTGATGTGTATAAATATGTTGTTTAACTTCACTAACGTGTTTAAGGATAAAACAATTAGCATTAGCGTGTAATTTGATAGGTTTAATTGTTGTTGTCATTTATTTACATGTTACTACGTATATTTAAGTAACATGTTGTCACACTTGAGAAGAGTAATTATACTGTGTAATTTCAATGACATACATAATCAATTCACATTTGTCTCAAGTCTAATATAAAATTTCAAATGTATTTTTTTTTATATTTTATTTTTAACCCCTTTTTATTTTCAACTTTTATCTTTTTTTAATTGAGGCACGACTTGGTTTGGTAAATGTATCATACGTGTCACTCATTGACAGGTGCAAGAATTTATTTATTTTTTATTAGTAGTCTAAGTGTACGAAGATGCTATATAGAATACTTCCTCTGAATTTTAAAAAAGACACTAATATAAACATATATTTCACTTATTGACATAAGGCCTATTTAGAGAATTTCTTGCATAAATATTTATATGAGAAAAAAAATTAAAAAATGAAATAAAATTTATCTCTCACCATCAAAATTAGTTAAAATACTATTATATATTAGTTTCTAATAAATATAATTATTAACTTTGTATAAGATAAGTTGAATTTGTACAACAACACTGATTTTATTTTTCCTCTTTATAGTTAATTTACTAAAGGAGCATATGAGAATACACATAACTGAAAAAAATTACTCCATATATAATATAATTCAAATAAACAAATGGCTACGCATTACATTTGTTAAGTACAGTATTATAAATTTACTATAGGATAAAACTTGATATAAATTGTTGATATACTTATATACTAAATTAATATTTTTATATATTTATATTTTCTTTTAAAAAATTATCAGCTGTTCATTTTGTATTATTTTGATTAAAAAAAGATACATTGTAGTTCTGCATGAAATTAAAGGAAATAGCAGAAAGAAGTTTAAATTTACTTACCTTAAAAAAATGCTTTATATAATAATACATATCTTTACTACTCTTGAAATTTGAAATCTTCACTGTGTAACTCTTTAACTGAAAGCAAACTGTGATATGATAAGAAATGGAGCCCGACAGAATGATGATCTTCTTCATTGCAAAATACTTGCAATTTCTTATTTTTTGACTAAATGGCGTAGTTGTAAAGTTGAAGACTTGAAGCAATAAAAAAGGCTTTGATTGAAAAAGCAAAAGAACAAGCTTTTGTACTCTGAAACTCTCGAACCAAAGCAAAAAACAGTCCAAATACCAAAACAAAACATAAATAGTAAAATAAAACACAATTCCCTGACATGTCTGGAACTCTCAGTAAGTAGCAGTTGGTACCACTTCTAGCAGAAAGAATCACAGACAAAAAAGCACAATGGTCTTATGTACACGGTTTTAGATCAGATTCAAACAAACAGACAACTCAAGCCATACCTCAAAGGCTCTCTCTCTCTGTCTTAAATAGTTTCAAAACTTTCCCTCCATTCACTTGTTGTAGGAAGAAAGCAAGAAGCTATGGAAACCAACTCAGTTTCCAAGCTTCTAGTACTTGTTTTCACCATCTTTTTTCTGGGTTCTGAGTTGATTCATTGCAGTGTCACTTATGATAGGAAGGCCATTATCATCAATGGCCAAAGGAGAATCCTCATATCTGGATCCATTCACTACCCCAGAAGCACCCCTGAAGTATGTTTGTGTGTGTGTGTGTATATATGTATATATCATATATAATGTGTCACCCTTTTGTTCCAACTTTTTGGTTTTTGTTTCAAGTTTGTTGCTTGATTGTTGAGTTACTGAGTTGTTTGTTTGAAATGTGTGTTCTTGCAGATGTGGGAGGATCTAATTAGGAAGGCCAAAGAAGGAGGCCTTGATGCTATTGACACTTATGTCTTCTGGAATGTTCATGAACCATCTCCTGGCAATGTAGCATTCTGCAATCTGGATCTTCATTTGATTGAATTCAGTTTTCAATTCTCAAGTGCGATCTCACAGTGTGTTATTTTTATGGTGCTTGATTGCAGTACAATTTTGAAGGGAGGTACGATCTGGTACGGTTCATTAAGACAGTGCAAAGGGTGGGGCTCTATGTGCATCTTCGGATTGGACCTTATGTGTGTGCTGAGTGGAACTTTGGGTACATACACTTTCAACTTTCCCTTTGGTTTGTTGGTGTGAATATGAATGCTTACTGTGATTTCAAATCACATTCTTTAATGGTGTAGAGGGTTTCCTGTTTGGTTGAAGTATGTTCCTGGCATCAGCTTCAGAACAGATAATGGCCCTTTCAAGGTTGGACCTTAATTTCGAAACTTTAGTTCTGTCTTTGTCTTCTGACTCTCCCTGCTTACTCAACAAGTCTTGAATGGTCTTAACCAGAAAAAAAAAACTTTTTTTTTTTAACTTTTTTACTTTTAGGCTGCAATGCAAGGTTTCACTCAGAAGATAGTCCAGATGATGAAGAATGAAAAGCTATTTCAGTCTCAGGGTGGTCCAATCATTCTTTCTCAGGTTGGAAGTTCCTTTCACCTTTTTTAGCATAGGAGCATAATAGCTGAAAGTGTTTCTTCAAAAATTGTTTCCCACATGTTTTTTTGCATGGGAATAAGTTCCTCCTCATAGAGTGAAATTTGGATGGATGCTCAAAATTCCTGGAGTGGATCTGGAGCTCAAATTCATGCTTAATAGTAAATCACTACTTCAGCACAATTCTATCTTCTTTCTTCTAAAATATTCTGAGATCCTGGACTTCTTTTCGAAAAGCTTGTCAATTATGTTACCCCAATCATTCCGGGACCATATTAAATTATACTGAATCAGATAAGTCTTTGAGAACAGTGTGATTATCACGTTTTGGTTCATGATTTTGCATTTGCAAGCTGCACAAAAATCATGGATTGGATCTGGAACTCTCAAAAATCGTGCTTATAGATCACTGCATGAATGAAGATAAAAATCTTAAATTTGTCTCTAATTTTGTTGAAAATTTCTAGATTGAAAACGAGTATGGACCAGAAAGCAAGCAATTGGGAGGTGCTGGTTATGCATACACAAACTGGGCTGCAAAGATGGCTGTTGGATTGAACACAGGAGTCCCCTGGGTGATGTGCAAGCAAGATGATGCCCCAGATCCAGTGGTGAGCAATCTCAAGCTCTTAGCTTCCTTACTCATTCATCAATTTCAGTTGTTACACTATTAGTGGGGAATGACTTCAAGAACAGTCTTTTCCTCTTTCTTTAAATTCAGCATAAAAATTAGATTTTTATTAAGGGTCTATTCAATTCTTTTCAACAGATAAATGCCTGTAATGGATTTTATTGTGATTATTTCTCTCCAAATAAACCATACAAGCCTAGCCTTTGGACTGAGTCTTGGAGTGGCTGGTAAGTTATAGTCTTCTTTTCTTTTTGTGTGTGGTTATCTGAATTCTTTACCCTTTTGATCTTTTTCTCTCTTCTTCCCATTTTGGACATTAGGTTTTCAGAGTTTGGTGGTCCAATTTACCAAAGACCGGTTCAGGATCTAGCTTTTGCAGTTGCTCGTTTCATTCAAAAGGGTGGCTCATACGTGAATTATTACATGGTTGGTGTCCTTCAATGATTTATTTTGCATTCAACAAAAAATACTATAAATATAAGTATTCTCATGTGCTTAATGATAAATGATAGTACCATGGAGGAACTAATTTTGGACGATCAGCTGGAGGGCCATTCATTACCACAAGCTATGACTATGATGCTCCAATTGATGAATATGGTCAGATAATTATGCTTTCTAAACATCCCGAGAAGATTCTTTGATTATTTTTGTTTTCACCATGAAATCACTTGGCATATATCTAGCATTTTTAATTTTTTTCCCCCATAAGTTTTTTCATTTTTGTTCTAACCAAGCCTATAAAATAGCACCTTTTAAAAGATAGCTTTGTCTCATAATCTGTTCTATCATGATCGGTATAAGCAAATTGTAATTGAGTGTATTACAACATTCAGGTTTGATCAGGGAACCTAAATATGGTCATTTGATGGACCTTCATAAAGCTATTAAGCAATCTGAACGTGCTTTGGTTTCTTCAGATCCCACTGTCACATCATTAGGATCGTATGAGCAGGTCAGTTGCCTCTGATCTAAAGCAGTAACTTCGTCTATTTGTGTGATTCTTTAAGATAAACTACTTTCATGGTGAATTCATGTCTTAATTATCTTCCAGGCTCATGTGTTCTCTTCAAAAAGTGGAGCATGTGCAGCTTTTCTAGCAAACTACCATTCGAGTTCTGCTGCAAGAGTGACCTTCAATAACAGGAAATATGACTTGCCTCCTTGGTCCATAAGCATCCTCCCTGATTGTAAAACAGATGTTTTCAACACTGCAAGAGTAAGAATATTTAATGGGGCCTTTTATTTCATCTTAATTTAGTATGATGGAAGAAGCTTTTGTTTTTCCATCAAGTATTTGCTATCTGCTTTTCCCTTTGCATCAAGTTATTGAGTAGATTGTTCTGCCTTCATGAAGGTGAGGTTTCAAACTACAAAGATACAAATGTTGCCTAGCAACTCTAAGTTGTTCTCCTGGGAGACGTATGATGAAGATGTATCTTCAATAGCAGAAAGTTCAAAGATTACAGCTTCTGGACTATTAGAACAGCTAAATGCCACCAGAGACACTAGTGACTATCTATGGTATATAACCAGGTGAGTTAGTTGGTATATAGATTTTCTTCTAGATTTTTGAACAGCAATCAATGAATTCAAAGTATTTTTGAGTCATATGCATAAAAGTAAAGCAAGAAATTCCTCTACAGTTTCTTCTATCTTTCAGCTTTAAAGTCTTCTTGGCTATCTCAAATCAATGAAATTCTTTGACATCATATATCTCTTATTCACTTCTTAGTTCTCAGCAGTTGAAATCTCACTATTTTCTGGTTTGCATGCCACACAGTGTTGACATTAGTCCATCAGAATCCTTTCTTAGAGGGGGGAACAAGCCCAGCATTAGTGTGAATTCTGCAGGCCATGCTGTCCATGTGTTTATCAACGGTCAATTTTCAGGTTTGTAGTTTAACTCGGTAGCTCTTATGATTGGAATCCAACCAACATGAGATGATTCCAATTTTCTTTTACAGGCTCCGCTTTTGGAACAAGTGCAGACAGAAGTTGCAAATTCAATGGCCCTGTCAACCTACGCGCTGGAACCAATAAAATAGCACTTCTCAGTGTTGCTGTTGGATTACCTGTAAGTACCTTGCTTTTGAACTCCAATTTGGACTTGATCATCCCTTTTAATGTTTCAATGTGTATACCTAGCAGTTTGCTCATAAATTGATAGCTTTTGTTCTTTTTTTTATCCTAGAATGTTGGATTCCATTTTGAAACATGGAAAGCTGGGATCACTGGAGTTTTGCTTCATGGACTTGACCATGGACAGAAAGATTTGACTTGGCAGAAATGGTCATACCAGGTTTGGTGCACACAAATCTAACTTATGCGTACAAAGGATTTGTTATACATAGAGAGAAAATAGTTTTTAACTATGGTATCTAAACAAACAGATTGGCCTAAAAGGAGAGGCTATGAATTTGGCGTCTCCCAATGGGGTTTCATCTGTTGAATGGGTGAGAGACTCACTGGAAGTCCGAAGCCAGTCACAGTTGAAATGGCACAAGGTAAGAATTGTCACTGGTTCATGGTATAACATCTTAACGTGTAAAGTGAGAAGCCTATCACTGATCATTAACTTGGAACCTTCAGGCTTATTTCAACGCACCTGATGGAGTTGAACCATTGGCCTTGGACCTGAGCAGCATGGGAAAGGGTCAACTGTGGATCAATGGACAAAGCATAGGAAGATATTGGATGGTTTATGCAAAGGGTGCCTGCAATTCTTGCAACTATGCTGGGACATACCGGCCTGCAAAATGCCAACTTGGTTGTGGACAACCTACCCAGCAATGGTACTACTTTTCACTTGAACTTCAACATCACATCCTTGTCCTCAGGAAAATTATACTCACTTAACCGTTTGTGTGAAAAAACCACATACCCCTCTATGCAGATCACAGAGCCATTGTGTTTCTGTGGTGTGTCAAACTCAGGCATGACTTGTGTACATAAACTTCTCCATAAGTATTTATACAAGATAAAAAAATAAAAAAGTCAAATAAATTAAATATCTCTTATAAGTTAAATATCGTGGAGTATACCATAGTCTACAGAGTGGTGTGTTTTTTTGGTTGTGATTAGAACCACTCTATGAAAGAGTTCTGATATATGGACAAACATTTTGGATACAAACACATCACACACTTGAATGTGTCCAAAGCTACTTTATTTGTAAGCCCCAGCAGTGAATATTGGACGATGGAAGAGTTGATTTACCCTTCTTCTATTTGGAATTTTGTAGGTATCACGTGCCAAGGTCATGGTTAAAGCCAACAAAGAACTTGATTGTGGTGCTTGAGGAATTGGGTGGCAATCCTTGGAAAATATCTCTACAGAAAAGGACAATACATACACCAGCATCTAGTGATCCCAATTCAAAGAACTAAAAGAACGCGAACATTATTAGTAGCTCAATGGTAATAATCGACATAAGAAATTCAATGTCTAGTTGTGCAGTTCTATGGCTTCCATTGGCATTCGTAGATCATAATATTGAGGGACTTTGCTACACTTAGTTCGGGGTTTGGTTCAACTGATGATGTGTTCATCTTCAATTCTACATTCTCTTGATCTTGCATCTGATGGAGCATGGCAGATTATACAAAAAGTGTGGCCAAGTTGCTTTTTAATTCTTCTCTGGACTTAATTGTCCATATATACATGTACTTGGAAGAGTAAAAACTTACAAAATTCAGACTTGTGCTTATGTTCACTCGTGTAATTTGTACATGTCAATATACGCAATGCAAGTATCAAGCATATCAGTAGTTATTTCTCAAGACTTTCTACCATACCTTTTTATAACATCATATTATCTTTTAATTAGAAATGCATCACTAATTTGATTCTTACATAGTACTAAAAATACCATTATAGTAAATTGTTTACCTCTTCAAAAAAATCATAGGAAAAGATAAGTCCAAGGCAATGATAAAAAAAACATGCCACAAGTCTAAACATTCTCATAAATGCTATCAATTTGCTAATAGAGTTTGTCGTTAAATTGCCACTTTTTTTCATGTAAATAAAAGGCAACACAACAATTTATTTTAATCTGTTACTCATGTTCTGCAAACTGCATAGCCATGGATAGAGAAAACATGCACGCTGACAAGAAAACATTAAAATGTTTTATTATTATTGTTGGTCTTCTTCATGTGATGCTGATGATCACTTCAAGCAGCAGCAGTAAGAGACAAATGCTTGTCTATGGTCCCTTGCAACTCTTCCTTCTTAGCACCCAAAACCTTGTCCACCTGCTCACCTTCTTTCAAGAACAAAAAGGTTGGCATAGCCTCGATGGACCATTGCTCAGCAACACTCTGAAAACATCATTGAAATGAACAGTAATAATCAGTGTACTATACAGCAACTAATAGCCCACATGATCTTTTAAGGTTAAAAATAAAATAATGTGACAAAGTAGATTCACTTGTGCATATATGTGCTTACCCTCACTTCATCCACATCCACCTTGAGGAAGATTGCTTCAGGTGTCTTCTTTGCAATCTCTGCAAGAATTGGGGCAATAAAACGGCACGGACCACACCAGGAAGCAGTAAAATCCACCACAACCTAAGAGGAAGGGGTTGTGAAAAGTTAACATCCTATACAACATAGAGATCTATCTATAAAGTAACATGATATAACCCCTAATTAAACACATGAATAAACAATACAAAAAGCATTCTTCTGTCTTTTGCTAACTTTTTTTTTAATTATAAAAAACCCTTTTTCAAAGACTTATCCATGAAACAGAGAAAAAAATAAAAATTGAATTTTTAATGTTTTCAGTACAGATTTATTAAACCAGAAACAGATAAAAAAATAAAACAGAGCAGCACTTTCATAAGTAAAAAATAAAAACAAAATAAATCATGAGCAAACAACCTTAAAATGAAGAGATCTCAGAGAAAACAAAGTTACAGTAGAAACAAGTAAGGTGATGAAGAAGTTAAGGTTTGTTTGGGTACTAACCAGCTTTTTGGAGTCCTTTCCCTTCTGGAAATGCTCTTCCCACTCCTCAGCGGTGTGGATAGCAATGACTTGTCCCTCTTCAGCCATGTCGGAAATGTTGTTCTTGCCTTCACCTTAGTCTGCAGAATCAGAGAGAGAGAAAGAGAAAGATGTTTGGGATGTGAGGTAGCAGAGAGAGACAAAGAAATTGCATATAAAAGAAGTATTAATTGTAGAAAGAGAAAATATTAAGGAAATCAATTAATGTAAATAAGAAAATATATAATACATTAATTATATTTTTCAATTCATGTATAAAAATATTAAACATCAAGTTAACTGATTAGAGTTTTTGCAGATTAATTGATTTTTTAAGTTAAAGTTTTAAACATGTAGTTAAAGTATGTATATAAAAAAATAACTCCTTTTTTGTACACTAAAAATATGCATTTTTCTATTGGAACGAATACACAATTAAAAAGAAAAAAGAAAAGTTTTAAACGTTAAGGAAATGGTTAATGTAATATTTTTATTATTATTGCAACGATATTTTTAATTTCATCGAACAGCTCATTTTTAATCTAGCTATCTATCTTGACTTAGTTTAGCAACACTTTTTTTTTTTTTCTTTTCCAATCAATGTTTTTATCTGTTAAAAGAGAAAATACAATAAAAATGAAGGAAAATAATTAATGTAAATTATTATAAAAAATTTCAGGAAGTTTTATAAAATGTGAATTATTCATTATAATTTTTAATTCATGTATAAAATCTTAAATGTTTAATTAACCAGTGTATCTTATCAGAGATTGTTTTCACTTATTGAACTTTTTTAACAATTTCATCTTAAATTCAACTCCTTAATGTATTGTAATTTCAGTTTAGTTAATTTTTTCTAGTTTAAGTTTTAAAGATTAAATATTTGGAAAGAAATCTATAAGTAAATAAGAGAAAGACACGTAGCAATAAAAAAGAAAAAGTTGTGGCACTGTCTTTGTCACACACGTGCTACAATAAATTATAGGAAGATAAGGCTCCCCATCCCATGTTTTTAATAAGTTCAGGTGTTTCTCTAATGTAAAAGTATATTTTTAGTGTATGTATTTTTCTAAAAATTATTTTTTATCCTTATATTTTAAAGTTTATGAATACACACTTAGTTATAAGAAAGAGAATAAAAAAAAGTACGAGTGGAACAAATGAAAAATGTTTATAAAGATATCTTAAACCTTTAGGTTTACGGATGTTAGAGATATGTATGTGATTTCTTAGATATTTATAAAGATTAGAGATGTGGTTGTATTTTGTTAAGTCTTTTTTTTGGATTAATTATATACATTAATACATGAAACGTGACTTGGTAAAATTTCTTATATTTGCTTGTGATTTAGTTAAATTATCCTAATTTGTTAATACTCTATATGCTTTGTAGATTTTGGAGAGTGTTTTTTTGACTTTTTTTTGTTTTTCATTTTGATCTTGTTAAGTATATAAAAACTAAAAAATATTTGAGAAAGTTTAACCTAAAATGCAAAAGAAGAAAAAAACCTAAAAAGTAATAATCAGAAACACATTTTATGTTTCATAAACATTTTCAAAAATACATTCCAAACCATGAAAAAATGCAAAAGATTATTCAGAAAAATATTTAGCAAGAGAATACTTTGAAAATACTCCCTAAATCATTCTTATCTCATTTAACAGTATGTACTTTTTTTTTACAACATACTTTGTTTTCTTATTGTAAAAAATTACTCTCTAAAACATTATACAAAAGTAGGTTGTTCAAATAAAACAATCAAAAGGGAGTGCATTTAGCATACAAAAGGGAAGTGCAAATAGCATAACTAGTCAAAGCAGCCCATTATACATCCAGGCCCATAAGTGACCCCAAAATAATAGAAATATAAGCACGGTTTATGTTGAGCTTCAATGGTAAAGTGTTTTTTTTTTTTATTATTATTATTATTATTATTATTATTTTGTGTTCTAAGATATTTCTTAGAAGGTGAAGAGTCACACGTGTAATATTCTATACCACTTACACACTATATCCACTCAAAGAACCCTTCTTCCACCAAAAATTCCACAGTCTCTCTCTATCCAATCCAAACCTCAAACATATATAACAAAAACCACACCAAATCATGCTCTTTCACTCTCTCAACTCCAAACATCACCAAAACAATGTCACAAAACAACCACACAAACATATCCTAAGTCATGAAATCTCTGTCTCCCTTGTTCTTCTTCTAAAACAAACACAAAATGGCATCATTCCCAATGCCACACCTCCTCCCATGCACTTCTCTCCCTCACAGTAACACCGCCGGCAATATTCTGTTCGGCTCCTCTCTGTTCCGCCGCCGCCGGAATCTCCACTCTCTCCGCTGCTCGGCCTCCGAGAAGCCGCAAGACGACGCCGTGGAGCTGCCTCTCTTCCCTCTCCCTCTCGTCCTCTTCCCGGGGGCGATCCTCCCTCTGCAGATCTTCGAGTTCCGCTACCGCATCATGATGCACACGCTCCTCCACACCGACCTCCGCTTCGGCGTGGTCTACCACGACGCCGTTTCCGGCACCTCGGAAGTGGGCTGCGTGGGGGAGGTGGTGAAGCACGAGCGCCTCGTCGACGACCGCTTCTTCCTGGTCTGCAAAGGGCAGGAGCGGTTCCGCGTGAACGACGTGGTCCGCAGCAAACCCTACCTGGTGGGACGCGTGACGTGGCTGGAGGACCGCCCGTCGGAGAACGAAGGCGGCGACGACGCGGAGGCGCTGGCCCGCGAGGTGGAGGGGTACATGAAGGACGTGATAAGGCTCTCGAACCGGTTGGGGGGGAAAGGAGAGAAGGAGATGGGGGATTTGCGACGGAACCTGTTTCCGACGCCGTTCTCGTTCTTTGTCGGAAGCACGTTCGAGGGTGCGCCGAGGGAGCAGCAGGCGCTGCTGGAGTTGGAGGACACGGCGAAGAGGTTGAAGAGGGAGAAGGAGACGCTGAAGAACACGCTTAACTACCTCACTGCTGCTTCTGCTGTCAAAGATGCTTTTCCTTCTTCTTGATTCATCATCCTCATCAATACACTACACCTTCTAAATTTTGATGCTTCACTTTTCATAATACTTTATATATTTGTTCATAATTATTGCTTAATGATAGTAAATATAGTTTTGCAGCCCCTAATAATGTGCCATTACTAATAGCTTGTTTGGTTGGAATGTCAATAATAATGGCTCAATTTTACCGTTTTATTTCTTTAATAATGTCAATTAATATCAAGCCATAAGATAGCTGGTCACAAAATTGAATCAATTCTATCATTTTTCAAATCTTAAAACAAACCTTTTTCTAAGTAACGATGATTTATTCTTCTTATTATTTTTACATAAAATAAATTCCAATAATATATAGATTTTCTCATAGTAGAAAACATTAGATAAAATTAATTTATTATTATTATATTACGTGGTTCCTAATAAATGAGTCATAAACAAAAACTAATAAGATTGTGATTAATTAATTTTTTTAATTATTAGTTATTACACTTGATAAAATATCGTTTGTGCGCTGAGACCTGAAAGGACACAACACATTCATATATATACGCGCGCACGTTTAAGGCGAACACACAAGACGCTTCTTCTCTTAGATCAAATCTTCCACGCTGTAACCATGGAAATTGATCCTAATAACTACCAACATATTGTGCGTTTCTTCTCCTTCACCATTCTCCTCTTACATTTCCCCTTTCGATTTCACTATTTTTTGTGCCATGAAAATCACTGCGTTTTTGCTTGCTACCACAAAATGTGGCGAGATTCAAAGAACGTTGCAATCTTTTTGGTTCTTTTTTGCAACCTTACATGTATTTCTTTACAGGATATTAATACAAACGTTGTGAACGACATCGTTCTGTCGTATCTTATACATAATGGCTACCAAAAGTCTGCAGAGTCATTCATTGCTTGCACTGAGATGAAGCGGCCTGCAGATCAATTGGAGAACATGGAAAAAAGAACAAGTAGGTTTATTATTCTTGTCTTTCAGTGTATATAAACTATGAACACAATGAATTTTTTTAATTGGAGCATATTAAAGTTAGAAGGGCCTCTTTGACAGTAAATTTTTTTCATCATTAGGAATCGTTTACTGTGCACTGGAGGGAGATACACTTACAGCTATTGATCTCATCGAACAACTGTCACATGATATTCTAAATACCAATATGAATTTGCTGTTTGATCTTCTGAGCCTTCATTTTGTTCGCCTTGTTTTCTCTAAGAAATGGTGAGATGAGATTAACTTTTCTTCCAAGTGACCATGTTGCCCTCTTCTTGCTACCATAGAATCTTGTGTTAGCAGGTTACAAGCTGTGGAGTTTGCTCAGAAAAATTTGTCTCATTTTGGGAAGAAGCCAGCATATACCGACAGAGTTGAAGTAAGTTTGCCTTTTGCTAACAATTTATTGAGTCTTTAAGGTGAAGGAAATTAACATAAAGCTTCCCTTGATTCAGGATTTTATGTCCCTTCTTGCTTACGAGAATCCCCTGGAATGCCCTGTGTTTCATCTCACTAGCTTAGACTATCGGCAACAAGTGGCAGATAATTTGAATCGCATCCTTATCGGTTGGTTCACTTCACTATGCTCCTTATATACTTAATATATATGTTATAGCAAATGTCAATAATTTGTTCTATCCCATCCTAAATATAGTATATATTTAGCATACTTTAACCTTAATGTTTCTCTGTCTTTTTTTTTTGTTTCTGCTGATGTTGGTGATCGCCAGCATACTTTAACCTTCCCAGCCGCAGTACTATGGAGACTCTTATACGGCAGACAACAGTAGTTACAGGCCGCTTAAGGCGGAAGAAGGTTAGGCCATTCATTGATTATTATACTACTGCAGTTCAAGCTTATGTTGGCTATTTTTAACTACTTTATTATCCACCACATTAAATTAGTCAGTGTTTCAAACTGATTCATTCATTTGCTTGTTGCAGAAGGGGTTTGATCCATTTTCGTTGAGGAAATTTCTTATGTAGTGATGAAAAGCAGTTAAATGGGATTGGGGAATGAAGCACTTTACCTTGTTCCTTTTTGCCACCAAAGGGGTTGGTGCGGGCATGATTTGATCACTAGTGTAAAGTTGTGTTCATATACTCTTGTGTCAAATTTTTGGTAGCAGGCTATCTAGTCATACTGCATTCCTAGTCTTCCTTCAAAATGGAGATTCGATATAACATGGGGCTTTAAGATGCCATTGCGAGGTTTAGCTGACAGAACCAAATACATTTTCTATGCAACATCATGGTTTAAAAATATGTTTAACTTTTAGAAGAACGTAAAAAGTATGTTTAAATTTTAAAAATAAATAAATAAAAACAATGTAATCTTTTTGAATAATATATTTAATAAGTTAGAAATGTTACAGAGACTCAAAGCATATTTTAACTTTTTTTAATATCTCGAAATAATTTTACATGATTATATTAATACTATATCATTATATAATAACTTAAATATTTTTATTATGAATATACTATAATTAAAATCAATTTTTATTTTTCCAAATAATATGTAATAATTATATTTAATTATTTTTAATTACTTATAAAATCAATTAAATTTATACATTTAGCTCTTTTAGATAAGTTTGATATTTTCCATTTCAAGATACTCGTTGGCTCACTCACACGGTAAACACTTCTCACTCTGTCTTGTTCCTTTCTAACGAAATTCGGATAATGGTGTCTCTAATTTCGCCACCTTCTTCGTCTTCCAACGTTCAATTGCGCGAAACTCGTTTCTTCTCCACTCTCTTGATTCCACCAAGGTATTACTCTCACTCACTCATTATTTATCCATTTTCGGTTTTTCTTAATTAAAATTGTTCTTAATTAACCATAGGAGAGTCCAATTCCTCCGCAACACACGAAACCACGAACACAAATGGAAAACGGTACGGTGCGGCGTTACCAGCGCCGTCACGTCTCCTCCGCCGTCGTTGATGAAGGAGCCTCACAAATTCTTCGACCACGTAGTCATCACCGTTCGCGCGGGTGACGGCGGCCACGGCGCGGTGCTGAATCACAGAGAGAAGAACGAGCAGGCGCTGGGTAAAACGAAGAAGAAAGGGAAAGGCTCGTTGAAGAGGGACTTCGACGGGTCGCTCATACTCCCTACGGGAGGGCACGGAGGGGACGTGGTGATCTACGCCGACGAGGCCAAAGACACATTGCTGGAGTTTCATAGCAAGAGCAGGTATCAAGCCAAGCGCGGTGGCAACGTTGATTCGACGGGCGGTTTGACGTCGATGTTGCGTGATGGACTTGTGGCCCCCACGCTGCGCATTCCTGTTCCTGTAGGTTTGTATGCTCTGTTTTTGTGTTTTACTGATTTTCTTTTTCCTGAATTACTGATTAATTGGCCTAATTGATAGCTATTTGTGAACCTTTATGATTAGGCTTTGTGAAGTTAGAAACATTTTCCTAAGCACTTGTGGTTCAAAAATAGAAAGAAAAAAAAAATTCCATGTAAGTTAGCTAAAATTAACTTACATATGAGATGAAAAGAAATTTATAATAGAGTTAACATGATTTTTTTTTTTGGAAATTACTTAAGCATAAATTAATTTTTAATTTGTAAGGAAACTAATTTTATTTTCCTCTTAGTAGAGTGCTTATAGCAAAGTTTATACAATCAGGTCCAAAGAAAATAATAAAAATTTTGGATGAAGTTTTGATTCTGGTAAAAGGGGGGCAAACTTGATGTATCTTTGTTTTACCTTAATCCCTCGTTCAGATGCATTCTCAACAGGGATGACACACTTAGAGAACATAAGAAGGCATTGGAATATCCTTACAAGTTCGTAATCATAAAATGAATGTCTTCTTTGCCTTTAAACATGAATATAAGAAGCGATATTGACCGAAAGTGAAATAGCAAAATGACCTGAATTTTCTCTCCCCGCTCTTGGCCGAGATTTGCATACTCCATTTGATTGAGTCTTTAATCGAAACTCAATCTTAACCCAAACTACAATTACATATCTAAAGCAAACACAAATCAAAGTAAATTCTAGTCTAAAATTTAGAAACAAGTATTTTATTCTCCAAAACTAATATTAATAAAGATCATTTTCAATCATGTACTCATCACATTATCACAAGGGATTGATGTTGAACAGGACTCATTGCCAATTCAAACGCACCTTTAGTTGTAAGCAACATTGCAAGTTGTAGAGAAAGCGAAAATGTCTTTGGGAGGCTTATTCATAGTTGTTTACCACTCTTAAGATGTTTGTTTACATTAAAATGGACTAAGGTGTAACATATATTCATCTCGGCAAAGGAAGGGTGTGTAATTAGATTTGGATGGAAGAATGTAAATTAAATATTTCTTAAAAGAGGATGGTGTAATTTGTTCAAAAAAAGTATCAGCCAAGAATGAAAAGAAAACTGAAAAACAAATGTCTCTTGTTTGGTTTGAGAAAATATTTTTTTTATTATTTCCTTCCTATTTTCATTTATAATTACAAAAACATCACTTTATTTTCTTTGTATAGAATGGTGAAATAAAAGTAAGTCTTTAAAATTAGAAACCTAGAGAATATAAAATGATGCTTTTGTCATTGATGAAAATAGGAGATATTTTCTCAAACCAAACAAGTAATCAGGTGGCAATCGACGTATTCTTTTTTTGCTTTCATTTTGAATTTGTATGTTTTGAATCTAGTTACAAAAAAGGTTAACTTATTTTCATTTTGGTTCTTGTTTGGTGAAAACAACCTGCCAAGAATTAAATCTGACTGCATTTATAAATGTAACAGGTACAGTTGTGAAAAGCAAACGAGGGAAGGCGTTGGCTGATCTAGCCCAACATGGCGATGAAGTTATCGTTGCTAGGGGAGGACAAGGAGGGGTAGTACACATTCAAAATTCTATTCAAATCTGTTAATGTTGTGATTGAGTTATGATATTTTAATCCATCAAAGACATTACCAGATTGTTTGGTGGAAAAGTTGTATTGTTTCAAATTGATGATAAAATGATAATTAGACTGTCAGAGTTCGTATATGCATATAGATCATTTCGGCATAACAGTAGGGTTGTTGCCTTATGACCTTAAAGTAGTCATGGGTTTAAATCCAGGAATTGGCCTCTTTGGTTGTAGGATTAAGGATGCATACATCTACCCTGCCTGGACCCTATTAGGTTGGAACATTGAACATTGGGCTGCCCTTCTCATTCATTTATTCATGACATATACCTATCTCTTGTTTGTTAATTTTGTACTTTACACCTGAATCTGAATTTTTCTTTTTTGCATGCCCAGATTAGCTTGTTGGAAATGCCTCAGCGTCAAAGAAAAAAGATGATGGCTCTCACAACTAATGTGATGAGAGATGATTCAGACAAGGTAAAGTTTATAAATATTAATGCGTGTGATGGAATATTTCTCAGTGTCATCCTTGGAATTATATCATCACTATCCTTTTATAGTTACAATCTTCTGTGCAAATTTGAAAATCTTATATAAGGATAAATCAACAGGTGTCTCGGTTAATCAAAGTATTTTTGAACTTTACAATACATAATGACTGACCAATTATTTTTTCCAAGATGCATACTTGTTTTTCACTATTTTTACCATGGGTTCACTAATATTATGATTTTAAATTGTCTATTCTAATTGTAAGAATAAATAGTCTTAAATAGGAACACTTATTTATCTCACTACTGTTAGATCACATCCGTCTTTTGTAGTTAGTGTTGTGAGTCAATTCATGCAAAATCCTTGTATTGATCGTATTCTAAGTTATCTCAAGAAAGCTCCTGGACAAGGACTACTCTATGAAGATAAAGGGAATTGCTTGGAGGAAATATTATCTCTTAGAAAGCAAAAAACAAAATGTTGTTTCCTCATCATTTGTTGAAGCTGAGTATAAAGCAATGACATCTCTCATTTGTGAACTTATATGTGTAAAAGGATTCCTCAAACAATTAGACTTTCGTGAGATTCAACCAATGGAGATGTATTGTGATAACCAAGATACTCTCCCCATGGCTTCTAATCCAGTGTTCCATAAGAGGATTAAACACGTATGAATTGATTGTCATTTTATTCAAGAAAAGTTGTTGTCAAGGAAATATGCACCAAGTTTGTTGAATCAAATGATCAACTTGCAGATATGTCAAGAAAATCCTTGAGAGGATCTCGGATTGAATTTATTTGTTCCAAGCTCGGCACGTACAATTTGTATGCTCTGGCTTGAGGGGGAGAGTTAGAATAAACAGTCTTAAATAAAATTTATAGTAAAGGTGTTGTGGTGTTGTGTGCTTTGTGTTATACCTCGTTTCTAGATATGTGTTTTCATATTCTCTTCTCTTCCCTCTCATTCATTGTATCTGAGTATCCAGAGTTATTATAAATATGAGATTCTAAGAGAGGAAAATTCACTCTCTCATATTCATTCTAATTCTTTTTGTATTTTTCTCAAGTGTGATATTTGGCTTTGTCAGGAAATGTAAATCTTCTAGAGTCTGGAAACAGTAGACTAGGAGTATTTGAAATTTCTGCATTAGCAACTTGTGTTCCTATCTCACTGTAAGATATAACATTACAATTTATTTTTTTTACAGATTTTAGTTCACGGTCAACCTGGAGAGGAAGTTAAGTTGGAGTTGATTCTACGAGTTGTAGCTGACGTTGGTCTGATTGTAAGTTTTGCATCTATGCATAATGCCCTGTTTATTTAGTAGTAGCTTGATATCAGTGAAGTGTTAGTTTTCTTTATCTCCGTATCAAGAAGATAACTTTATCATTGTCGGGAAACTAAAATACCATGTTGTGGAGTTTGTGAAAGATGACAACGAGAGGTGTAATAAACCTGAAGTATTTTTTTCTTTCTTTGTATCAAATCATTTGTTTGTTTAGTGAGCAAAGGTCAACTGTATATTGGTTGTTTCTTACATTTGGTCCTTCTGATGTTTTCATCCTTTCCTCTCATGATCACGGTAATCTTATTTTAGGGACTTCCAAATGCTGGGAAATCAACACTTCTGGCTGCCATTACACTTGCTAAACCTGATATTGCTGATTACCCTTTTACAACATTAATGCCAAATCTTGGACGCCTAGGAGGTGATCCCAGCTTGGGGGCTGGAATGTATTCATCCGAAGCAACATTGGCAGATTTGCCTGGTCTTATTGAAGGCGCTCACTTAGGAAAGGTATCAAATACTTCTATTCTTATCAAATGTGCCCATTTTAAATCATCGAGATGCTAAATACAACGGTCTTTCACTTTCAGGGCCTTGGTCGCAATTTTTTGAGGCACCTAAGGAGGACCCGGTTATTGGTCCATGTTGTTGATGCTGCCGCTGAGAGTCCTGTAAATGACTACAGAACTGTCAGAGAAGTATGTACTTTACACTATAACTGGATAATTTTTTTTATCCATTCAGGCTAAGGTTTTTTCATTGATTCAACAGCTTGATTGGAAAAATTCTAATTCTAACAATTGGAAGGGAGTTTACATGGAAAATTGATCTTATTATCCCTAATTAGTTTTTTCTTAAAAGTCAACAATTTGTAAGTCATATTAAGCTGTTTTGTTGTTGATAATCACAAATCTGTTGTTTGTCCATTTGTTATTTTGAGTTTGCTAGGCTAAATATACAAATAAATAATGGGCAGGTGATAGCGGTTTTTCTTGTTGTAAAGGGTTTCCCTAGTTCTCTGTTTTCAATCCTGCTCATGCTCTCTCCTCATTGCAATTTCTCTGTTTTTCAGGAGTTGCGCATGTATAATCCTGCTTACCTTGAGAGACCGTATGTTGTAGTTTTGAATAAGATTGACCTACCAGAGGTATGTAGTGTCGGAGCCAATATGTGGGTTAAGTGTTATCTTTTAATTTCTTTTTATCTTGAAAAGGGGTGGTCAATGCATCATCTGGTTTGTCATTGTATTGTTTAGGGAGGGTCATGTATTTTCAAGAAATATGCAAAATTATGTCACATAACAAACATTTTCGTCTAATTATAATCTTAGGCAAAGGACAGACTTCCATCATTGATTCAAGAAATCATGAGAATTGGCAATGGTTATGCTGAATTGTCTGATGAAACTGACACGAAGGAGAAAAGACTTGAGGACTATCCTAGACCTCTCTCTGTTGTTGGAGTCAGTGTTCTGTAAGTGATCGAGAGTTTGTTTTATATTTCCTTTTTAAAGTGTTTTTCTATTTGACAATTTGCTTTATATTTTTTTCTTTTTGAAAGTGTTTTCTGCTTGAAGTTTTATATTTCTTCTTGAGAGTGTTATCATTCTTCACACACGAATAGTGATTGCTTAGATAATCTCTTTATTATATTATAATTCTAATACATTAGACAATCTCTTTATTATATTATAATTCTAATACATGGACTTTGGTCAATAAGACTCAATCTTCTGGAAGTGCTTGACAGATTATTTTACAATTATATTCTTTTTAAAGTGATTTTTCTGCTTGACAACTTGTTTTATATGTTTTGTAAAATGTTTTTCTTCTTCAATCGTGTAGTAATTGTGGAAACAATTGACTTTGGTAAAAATTTGTTGTTGCTTGCAGAAAGGGTTTCCATATTAATGAGATGCTAAAGGAGATAAGGTTGGCTTTAAAGAAGTGCTCGGATTCTAGTGAAACATTGGATTCTACCTGAGAAGCTTATTAAGCAATATTGCGATGCAGTTCATCAACGCTTTTTTGCATTGACAACATGAAAATTAGTCGGGAATTTACCAGAGAACACAAAGTTAAGAAAATTATTACCAGTTTTCAGGAGAGAGATACGATGAAAGCAAGCATTGAGTATAACAGTACAAGTTCATCGGTCTGATATTGTTGTAAGCATCAAGATTGACATGATAAAGTTTATACTGTTGTAAGCATCAAAATTGACAAATTGAAAATGGAACTTCATGTTTTTTTAAGCATGAAGAGTGACGATTCCACATTAAATTTATATAACATGTATAAATGCAAACAAAATGATGCAATATTTATATTCTATATTAGAATCTTGTATGCCAGTCCCTGGCACAATAAATAGCATAATAAATGTGTTATAAGATTACAAATAGCATAATAAATATTACAAGAGGGCATGATAAATAGCATAATAAATATTGTTTAGGGACTATGCAATCTACTGTAGAAGTATTTGTTCACCTGTTATCATTTGTAACTCAATTTGCTAGTTAAAAACAAAATAAATCACACTCTTGCATGAGTGAATTGTACTTCTCAGACTTCTGTAAGTGGTTGTACTTGTTATAATTGAGACCTTCACCATAGCAATGCTAGATTATGCCAAGTGTCTACTTATGTGAGCTGATATTGTGAACATCAACTATGTTTCTCAGCTTGTCTAAATAACGTGTTTTTATGTAACTGAAAATCATGTTTACCAATCTCACTTTGAGTAGAAAGTTTGGAATGTAGTGTAACAGCACATTTGGACATACATGTAAATGTATATTGTACTACTTATCCCAATGTGAAAAGCCAACAAATCAGCAGTTAGGAGATAAACATGATACCCAAGTATACAAGTAAAAAATAATATAATATATCTAGACTAATTTGGCTTTGAAAACCTCAAATTTCACTAAAAAAAAGGAACAATGATGTTGTACAGTATACAAGTAAAAAATAATATAATATATCTAGACTATTTCATATCAGTTTGTAAATCCAGAGATGTTACTCTAGTTGTTAAAGTGCATTTGAGAAGTGGATATCTTTTATTTTAAATAATACTAAGTTTCAAGACTATTTTCTTTCTTAATTTATCAGTATTGATAAGTGTATTTAAAAAATGATCTGCACAGTTATTTTATATTTCCTTACCTGAGCTGTGAGGAAAACAGTAAACACAATGTGAAATTTCTATCCATTTTGGTAGGCTGACACAGTAATTAACTCTGGTTGTAGTTCTCTTGATGTGCACTGATTACAATTCGGAACTTTGAAACGACTGGGTTCAGTTACTTTGACTTAGTAATTATTGCAATTTCATGAACTAAATTTTCATTCCTCAGAGTCATAGTTATCTTGAACTGTTGCTTCCAAATGTCACGTGACAAAAAAGCATTAGATAAACCATATAAACCAAGAGAAACCGCTTCCCTCCTCCCACAGCTTTCAGTTTCTACCCTCATCTTTCATTTTTTTATATTCTGCATTTATGGTCTCATTTATTTCACTCAATAAATAAAAGGAAAAGCAAAAAGAGTTTTGCTCTGGAATCTTCCCTACCTGAGTTTGCATACAAACAAAAATCCGGACCAAGTGTGCTCAAGAGAAACCAACAGTGAGACTCATAGTTGACACGACGATCCTGGATCATGCCAAGTAGCTAATAAACTCCACTAAGGGTCACGTTTCAAACACTTGGGTTAACTATTTACTCTCACAACACTCCCATCTGAGCATAAATACCCTCATCACCTCCCATTTCTCACGTCAAACCAGCCATTCTCCCCTAGTTGTTACAATTTGTTCATAGTCCCTTCCCCAGCACAATGCTGAAATCAGGCATGAGAATGAATGCGGGTAAGCGGGTGAAAAAACCTGCTAAAGCGAGTTCCAGAAAGGGGTGCATGAGGGGCAAAGGAGGCCCTGAGAATGCCACTTGCACCTTCAAAGGTGTGAGGCAGAGAACTTGGGGCAAATGGGTGGCTGAGATCCGTGAGCCCAACCGTGGTGCACGCCTCTGGCTAGGCACATACGGGACCTCTTTAGAGGCTGCCATGGCCTATGATGGTGCAGCACGCAAGCTCTACGGATCTGATGCAAAACTCAACCTCCCAGAGCTTTCTATGCTCTTGAATTTCATGTTTCCACCACCAAACCCCCCTCCCAACCCTCAGATCCCCCATATGCCACCATCACCACACCTTCAAAACCCCCAGATTCCCCTTCCCGTTGATATTCTCAATAGCTACCCCTCTCATCTCATCAACAACCTCACCAATAACACCAACATCATGACCAACCCTGTGGCCTCCATGCCCCCTCAGCATGCAATTGCTGATTCTGCGCCTGTGTACACCAGCGACTCTCTTGTCGCAATTCCCTATGAATCTACCACCATGGCCAGTAACCCCTCCTCCAATCCCGTGGAGATCAACGTGGACGAGGTTGATCCTTTTTGGGGGTCACTCAATGACTCTCCTGACCCTATGTTTGATGAGTCCATCTGGGCTGAAGCAGCTATGTCTCTGGATCTCCCAGTCATACCAGATGCTTCTGGAATTTATGGAGCTGAAACCTTTTTTGAAGTGGATCCTTGGGACTCTCTGCAAACTCCCTGGTGCATGTAATCCTGGGCCCTGATGATACAGAAGTAGTAGTAATAATAAAAGGGTCATCTCAGATGATGAAGACCTTACATCACCTAAAGTTAGGGTTATGTGAATATATAGAAGTGATGTATTAATTCTGTGAGGGTGGGGAATAGATACAGTTAAGGTTATATATAGGAAGTATATATGTGTGTCTGTATTATATCTAAAATATATTACTGGGATGATTTGTATAAGAATTGTATTATAATATATATGTACATATATTATTGTATTATATTATTGGTAAAATGTTATAACTCTATTTTAAACTGGAACTGTCTTAGAATTTTCATAGAAGATGTAAGCTCGAATCTTTACTGTCCTTAGGATTATCGTTTTTCAGGTTATCCTTCTGTCTTTTGGGTTATCCTCATTTTTGCTTGGTCGGATTCTTGTGAGACTTATGGTTCTTGCCTTAGCATTACTGTCACTAGGGTTTGGCTTTGTCGGATTCTTGTGAGACTTATGGTTCTTACCTTATCATTACTGTTACTAGGGTTGGGTTCTATTCTTGTCGGACTTTGGGTTTTTTTCTTACCGTTCTTTTATTCTGGTCGGACTTAGGGTTCTTGTCTTCTTCTCCCCTTAGGGTTCTTGTCTTATGGACACCAGGCACTTCAAAATTTAGAGTTGCTGATATTTTCAAGTTCTCTCAATTTTTGTAGAAAGTGCCAATAAAGTTATTGTTTTAACTTATTTATATGGAATAAATAATATCTACAGGTAAAATAGACAATTGTACATGAATATTTTGGTAAAATAGACAATTATACACAAATATTTTGGTAAATAATATTACTGTACCTAATATTTAGTGTTATATCTAATTAGATATGTTAGTATAATAATATTTAGTAAAATTATATCAACAGTAGTAACTTATGTGATGTATAATTACTTCACCTTCACTAGCTAGTAGAACTTTAGGTAATACTGCATGTAAATATTACGAAATGATGATAATTTATTTTAATGTGTTATATTAGTATAATGCATTGAGTAATTCTTACCTGTAAAATAATTTGAGTTTTACTTTATCTATATTTTAACTTTTTTTAAGATGGAGTATGTGAATCCTTATGAAATGTAAAACTAATATTTATAAAATGAAAGTTGAGATACTTTTTCAATTACAAAAACTGTATAGATAGTTAAATGACTCTAAAAATGATATTTACGTGATGCTAAATATGTTTAAACTAAGATTTTAACAAGTTTTTCTTATTTACTTTAAATATCTTCATATTTATAAATATAACACATGTTTATACAGGAAATTAAAAAAATTGAAAATTTAATAATAATTAGAATGCCTTTATAGTTTATTTTTTTAAGTTTCCGAATCTTCTAACAAAGTTATTAAACAAAGTTATTAATCCCTGAAGAAAAAAGTTAGATTCTTATCTTCTTTTTGTTGTGCTTTAAAGTATTTAAAGTATATTTTTATTTATTTAAATTAATTAATAAATATGCTAAATTATAAATCTTAAACTCTAAAATTAAAAAACAAACATGTAACAGCCATATTAAAAGAAAACAGACATGTATACAAAAACATGACCCACCATCCTTAACTAATAATCAATTGTATGAGGGATTAGGGTTCCAATTCCATGGTAGTATGAAATCAACACAAAATAGGTTTCAATGTGAATGAGCAGAAGACAACTAACAAACGTCCTAGGGAAGATTTGATTTTGCGAGAAGCAAGATGTCCGAAGGAATGAGAAAGAGCACATGATCTTCATTAGCAAAGCAATAATGGATCCCCAAAGCTTTTGAAAGAAGGAAGGAACCCTAGGTGGGAGAAACGAGAAACAAGAAACACACAAACAACCAAAAAGAAAGCAGAGCGGAACAAAGAAGAAAGATCAGGTTAGCTATACATCCAATTAGTAATTCTATCTCTGATTGTGCAATTAACAACTGCAACCAATAAGGTTGTGGGAATTAGGCAAGGAAATAGGGCTAACTTTTATAGTTGATGACATAGCTGTCAAAAGGTTAGAGGAACTGAAATTAAGAGATAGTAGTAGATTGAGGGATAGTATAGTGGATCTTTAGGTCGGGTGTAAGTAGTATGCAGTAAAAAGACAAGTTTCAAACCATTGTATAATAATATTGAGAGCATCAAATGTGGCACAATGATATTACATTAGGTAAGATGGTAAGATGGTGGAGGAAAAATGGAATAGTTTCCTAACAATAGGGAATAGTATGTTCAACAAATTAAAACAGTTAGATCAGTTCGACAGATTAAGACAGTTAAGACATTTGGATCATTAAGATGATCATAATCTTGAGGAGGGATGGAAAATGAAAAGAAAGGAAATTTTGGCTAAACATAAAATCATTCACCTCAAAGAGGAAACCATACTAAAACGAAAATTAAAAGAAATTAGTTGAGGTAAGGGACTTAAATTCTTTATTTTATGTATTTTTTATTTAGTATACATTGTTGTTTAATTTGAGACATCACAACAACTATGTTTATCTGTATCCCAATCATTCATCATTTATAAATTCAACAATCTATCACATTTAAATTATTCAGCTAAAACATGTTTCTTTTCTGAACAAACATATAAAATCTTTCCTCTTTTAATCATGTGAAAATTCATCTTCAAATGAATTAAATTTGCATCATAGATTGTTAAATAATAAAGACGGGATGACGGAGTTCAATTTGAATGTTCATCTCCTAAACTATTTTGCATCCATACAATTACATCTTCTCTCATTTGAAGGAAAATATATGTGTCATTTTGAAACTTTGCAATCAAATAACATTGGAAAAATATATGTGATAATTACGTCTTTCAATCTAGCATATTTTTTGTATTTTTTAATTATCATATACATTATATTTCAATTCATCACGACTAAAACATTTTATGTTTCTTTATTAAATATGAAGGTTTATTAAACATAAAGGATATATGTTTTTCAATATAGATTTTTTTCAAATATTATAAAATGAATTTATAAATATACTTTGGTAAATATGAAAAAATAATTTCATATTACAAAATTATTCTTCGGAATTATAAGTCATTTTTTAATTTATAATTTTATCATCCAATTTCTAATAACAATGTTAAATAATACTAAGTTTCCAATCTATTATTAAACATATTGTAAAAAATATTTTAATTTTTTTTAACATTCACAAAATTAATTATCAACATATTAAATTTCAAATTTGTACCAAATAATATTACAATTTTTAATTTTTTTTCTATTATAAATTTAATTTTCCTCTTCCTGTCCAAATTTTAAGAAAAAAAAAACGAAAATCCAGCCTAAAATTGGACTATCCGGGAACCAAATTTTAGTGGATTTCCAGCGGCCCAAACCAAGTGAAATTGCAGGTGAAAAATCGGTCGGGAAAGACCAAATTGACTTGGGTTCAGTGGAAATGTGCTATGGGCTTTTACTTTCTAGATACCAATTTTTACACTTGCACCCATAGTTGGATGAAATGATTCCCTGCACCCCATACCGCGGACACCACTGTACCTGTATCATCATCACCGTTATAAAAGAAGAGGAGAAGAAGAACATTACAGTTAGAAGAAGAAGAGAAGAAGAACGTTGTAGATAGAAGAGGAATATCAAATAAAAATCTCGTTCCCAAAAACTCTTTATAAGCTTGTTCTAAAAATTCATTTTGGAAAACGCATTCTGAAAGATATCATTAAGAAAATAAATATTCTAAAAATTATTTTTGAATAAAATAAAAATGAACACATTTCATTTGTCAGGCCATTGATAGACAGGACAGAGAAATCGTAATTTTCCATGTCATGTTCCAGTCTCTCAATTTTTTATCAAAAAAAAAATTGATTTTCACTTTGGACCAAGTTATGTAAGCCTGCATAGTATATTTATGTATCAAAACTTTTACTATTGGTATTTTGTTCATACTCTTGGTATTTTGTTCATAGATTTATCCAACGATTAATCATATGAAACTTGTCATCACTCGTTAAATAGGATCATATTATATAAAAAAAAACTGACAAGCATTTCCATCCATTGATGCAATAATTAATTAATTAATTGAAAATGTCAACCACCGTCCCAACCAACCTAAAGTTCTTTACCATTCAATTTAAATCCTTTCATATATATATATATATATATATATATGAATTATTCCAACCTTCTCTTTTTATTAGTCCTTTTCAGTGCAGTATTGGTATTATTAAACTTTTAGAAACCAAATATCACGAGACAAAAATAATTATTTAACCTTTAGTTTTGGCTACAAACGTTTTTAAATATTTTTATTTTAATTTGATTTTTAGAATTTAAAAGTTTGCTTTGATTGTAAGTCAGGATGTTACGTTAATTTGTCAGGAATCTAATTCCCAGAATATTGTGAGGTTATTATATTTTAATATTTAAAAATGAAAAGAATGAGTTAAATAATGAATAAATAAATAAATAAATATAGTGCAAATTGGTTTTCTTCATCAGCATAAAATTGCTAAAATAATTTTTATTGACTGAAAAAGTTAGAAAAGTTTTAGGTGATAACTTTCATTAAATAACGTGTTTTTATTTTTAAGCAAACAGTTCAATTGAAGATACTTTAATTAATAGGTGTCAAAATTTTTGTGTAACCTAAACAGAAGCACAAAAGGCAATCTAATAAAAATATCTTCAGAACTTCAAAAAAAAAAAAAAATGAACAGAAAAGAACGGAAAAGGACCAAATGTATTTTAAAATTGAATATATATTATGGCCATAAAGGGTGTAGGAAGAAAAAGTGAAGGTGTTTTTGGCATAGTGAGAAGAAAAAGAAGAAGAAGAGATGGAAGCAGGAAGAGAAGGTGAAGTCTGAGAAGAAGGAAGAAGAAAACAACATGTGGGAAGCCAAAGAGGCGTTATCGTGTTTCGTGATTTGGCCACTCAAAATTCTCTGGGACTCTCTCAGAATCATTCACACCAACAAACTCCTGTTCTGTTCTATTCTCTGTTTCGCCACGCTCCCTCTGTCGTTCCTAACTTTCACGCTCGCAATCTCCACCCACGACCTCCGCCGCCGAATTTACCACCTCGAAGCCGTCGCGCGCGTAGCCACCACGCGCGTTGAGGCGCGCCACGTCTGGCACGAGTCCCGCGACGACGCTGTGTCGCTCCTCCGCACGCGCGTGCTCTTCACTCTCCTCTCCTTCCCCCTCTCCCTCGCCGCCGCCGTCTCCGCTATTCACGCCGCCGCCCACGGCAAGCCCGTCTCCCTCCGGGGCGCCAACTGGAAGCGCCCCGCCGTCACAGTCGTCTTCGTCTACGTCCTCCTCATGGCCTTCGCCCCCGTGCCACGTGTCCTCGCCGCAGCGACGTTCGGGTCGCCGGTATGGATCTGGGTCCTCGCTCGGACAATTGGGTTGGGTGCTGAGGTCTACCTCTTAGCAGTTGTGGGCCTCGGAATAGTGGTTTCCGTGACGGAGGATCGGGTCGGGTGGGAGGCTATTCGGGTCGGGTTGGGTTTGATTCGCGGTGGAAGGGTGTGCGGGTGGGTTCTCTCGGCCTTGTTTGTTTTGGTTTCGGGTTTGATTAATCGGAACGTGGAAGCGCTTTTGGAGAATGAGAATTCGGAGATTGGTGTTTGGGAGAAAACGTTGTTTATGTGTTTGTATGCGGTGGTGGTGGTTTTTAGTTACGTGGTTAATACTGTGTTCTACTGTGATAGCCGAAGACGACACGACAACAACGTTAAGGAACCTCAAGATTATGAGATTGAAGACTTTGATGCAGATTCGTCCTCAGAATTGTAGTTTTTTTTTTTTTTTCATTTGTTTTGCTTTTCGGATTTAGATGAAATGTCTTAAATAACTTTTCTTATGTTCTTTTTTTGAAAAAAAAAATGTAATAACTAATTCTTAAAATGTATATGATACTTAGGTGAAATAAGAGGAATTTTTCTTGGAATGGTAAGGATAGGGAAAAAAATTTACCAAGTGGAGTGTTCTTGGTTTTATTTCCCCTCACTGTAAAAAAGCAAAGCATGTATTTTTGTAGGTAAAAGAATCTCTAAAAGCTGAAAATAGAATTGGGGAGAGAAATTTTTAAATATTCTTAATTTTGGTCATGAATTGAAATATGAGGTCAAAACATTATAAAATTATGTGAAGTGGAATCTTATTTGGTTTTGTAGAAATTAAATTTTTAAAATATAATGAAATATAAAATTTTTGGGATGTTTACTTTTAATGGATAATTAAAATTTTGAAATAGTTTTAAAAAATATAGTAGGAAATATGAAATGAATTTTATATTTAAAAATAGGAAAAAGTAAAAAAAAAAAACTATAGTAAAAAAAATTATTAAAAATTGAATTAAAATTTGGGAGGTTTTTCTTTTAGTTTGTATGAGAGAGGGAGGGGGAGAAAAATCATTTATTTTTCCTAAATTTATTTGAAACTAAATTATGATTATTAGTTGATTTAAAATGAAAATGAATTAATAATATAGAAAATATTGAATTAAAATCTTGAAAGGATAATAAAAATGAAAAGAAATATTTTGTAGGTATTTTGAAATAATTAATTATAATTGGAGAGAATAAATTATATTTATTTTGTTTTGCATTCTTATAATAAAATTGAATTGGGGGAAAATAAATCATGTAAATTTGGTTGCATATTTTTATAATAAAATTGAGTTGGAGATAAGTTTGTCAAAAAAAATATCAAATAAGTAATAGAAAAATGAAATAAAAATGTTGGTATCTTTTTTGAAAAAATAAATATTAATTTAATGGTTTAAAAAATTAGATAAAATTTTATTTATTTATTATTGATATGCATGGAATGATAAATTAGGTAATGAATAAGTATATTATTTGATTTAATTGTAAAATTTCTTCTGTAAATCTTTGTTAATTGGACATATAATAAAAAAGTGAAGACTAATACTTTTAACTTAACAATTAAGTTGATAATACTTTGTCAAATGTTATGTGACCTAAAAGTTTCAAAGTCTAAAAAACTTTGTCCTTTAAAGGAAAGAAGGTATTGAGGGATCACCCACTGAATTGAGTTTTTTCAATATTCTCCACCACTGGAAAAAAAAAAAAAAAAACCAAAATCTTTGCCTGCATTAGTCCATTGGTGGAAATAATGTGCAAAGGGGGTCCAGTAGAAGAAATATTTTCCCAATGAATACTCTGAGAAAACAATTCGCAGTAAGAGCCATGAACTTTAATAAAATATCTGACAATATTTTCCATTTTTTTTATGCCATGCTATTTATTATTTATTTATTATATTCCAGTTGAAGAATTTAGAAAAAAAAAAGAAAAAAAAAAAACAGAAAATGTAGGGGCATTTCCGTATCAAGTTGCCAAGTTGGCCAGCTGTATGAAAAGTTGACGTGGGAAATTCTTGCTCTATTGCCTGACTTTATGAAAAGTCTATTACCTATTTTGGCAAAAGCACAGTAACAGTGTAATTTTTTTCCTTTATTATAAGAAGAGTATTTTTTTTATTTATTAAAATAGATAAATTGTATAATCTCGGCATGAGTTTGAATTATGAGGGTGTTGAATTGCAAGAAAAAAAAAATTTAAATTAAAATGGTCACACAGCAGGATGTTAGTAAGTCAAAGTTAACCTAAAATTATTTGTGGGTGGTGTTGTACTATTTGTTAACTTTTCGTTAAATTTTAAAATATAATTATTGATAAGATAAATATATAATTTTATTGTTGTAATAATTATCATAGTGATGAATTTTGTAATTATAAAATTATTAATTATGGATAATTTAAGCTTTTTTTAGAATTTAAAAAATTTATTAATTTTATTTAGAATTTAAGAAAGTGAAATGTGAATAATTTTTAAGTTAAACAATTAATTAATATTTCATTATTATTATAAATGTTGAGTTATTAATGATTGTCGAGACGGTTGCGGTAGTGATATAAAATAATGTATTAGTTTAGTTGAAATGAAAATATAATAGTATATAAAATTAAGAAATAAACTTATACCATCCTTAGAAGAAAATTACAGTGCAATAATATATGAGATAGTGTGTTTTATATATCGTTAGATATAAGAGATATTATTAAGCAACTGACCATTTCAGTTGAATAAAATTATTAAATATCACACAGTTATAATGTTTAGAGTTTAGAGTTTATCACAGAGTTATAACGGTTCATTTCACACTATTATCCATGTTGATATCATAAACATAATCTATTAAATGTAATACATTAATAAAATCAATCAAATAATCAAATTAGACATAATTCATTTATCTAGTCAATTAAATAATTGATTATTCTAAACATAATAAAATTTTTGACTTTCACTACTACATTTATTAGTTAATTTTTGAAATAATAGATTAAATTTGTGTATAGGACAATAATAATTGATTATCTCTAAAGAGAAGGGTAATAATAATTGATTATCTTTCAAAATAAGGACAATGATAATTGATTATCTCTAAAGATAAGTTTTAAAAATAAAAAATTATTATTATTTTTTGTATATATATATTGTTTTAGGTGTTCTTTATCAATATTGTTCACAAATAATTCACAAAAGCATATTCAATCACACAACATTAAATATTCCAGAAAAAATAGTTATACATATATTTACATATTTTAAATATAAGCATATACTCATTTTATTACACCTACATGGCATGTGATAGGACATTCACCCTGACAAAAAAAAAAAAAAAAAAAAAACAAAATTTTTTCTATTCAAAAAAAAATAACATATGGAATTTTAATTATAAATTTATTTAAATATTTTAAAAATAAACATAAACTCATTTTATTAAAACAACAAGGAATGTGAAAGGAAATTCACCCTAAAAAAAAAAAAAAAAAAACAACAACAAAATTTATCCTCTTCTGATCACTCTCACTTTGGTAAGTAAAACTAAGAGATGAGAGACTAAGCTTCTCTCATTTATAAGGGTCATCAAACAATAAAGAAATGTAGACATCAGGTTTTTCACTAATGAGTTTTCTGATTTGGGGTATAATAGTGTGATGTGAACACCATTTAATGGCAAAATGTGATATTTTTATACACCAACAAGTAATACTTTTTTCTTTTCTTAACTATTTAGACTTTTGTATTTATTTTCAAAATTAATTTAGATCTAGACATAAATGGATAGATTGCTAAGTGGTCATATCTTAATACTTTACTCAGTGTAATTAATTTTCCCTTCCTGTTTATTTATTTCATAAATTACAAATACACTGTATAACTAATCTTCCTTGAATTAAGATTCTTCTACAACTCATCCTTGTAAATCAAAACACAGAAATAACTTAAAATATAATTTACTTGATTTCATAATCAGTTATTACAAAAAAAATAAAAATTAGATAAACTCAAATTCTTATATAATTAATTATTTGATAATCATAATAATAATTGATTAAATGCACATCCTAAACCATACATTAATAAACCCCATTCATGATTTGATTGAATCAGAATATAATCGAATACTCTTCTATATTATTTTCAATAAAAAAATATAGGTTAGAAAAAAAATAGGTGGTTTGGCTAGTTTTCTCCGTTATAGTGTTATACAAACCAAATATGGTTCTCCATCGGTCTAAAAATAGGTTATTTTTATAATTAAAATGAAAATGAATATTTTATTTACTTTAAAGTTATAAGGCTATATATTATATAAAATAAATTTATGTTTTATTTCTTTGGAAGGATTAAAATAATAGTTTGTATATATAAATAATAAGGCAGAAAACTTTACCAAGGACATGGCCAATGATTGAAAAATTGTTTTTGAGCAAATACACGGATCCACAAGATTGGGCTTTAGCACGGGTTGACCCAATCAGGACTGCTTCTTCCTGCACCTCCATATCATCTTCCTGCACCTCCATAATTTTTAAAATTTCAATAATAGACATGAGTAAATTACAAAATTATTCCTGCTGCTATAAAAGAAGGTTTTCCATAAAAGGGGTGCGGTGCATTTCTGAATAGCAGTGGAAGGTGTCGCAGAGGTTCCTACGGTGTTGGAGTGGAGGGTTGAAAGCACTTTGGGTGGCCGTCGGTGGTTGTGGGTGGCTGAAAAACAACCACCGTCGTCTTCGTCGAGGTATCTGTTATTCATTTTTTCTGATTTCCACGGATTGTAAAAACCGTAGAAGTTTAATATTTACGGATTCTGTACGCCGTAAGTTTAAAAACAAGATTTATGCCTCTTAAGGATTACACAAACTGTAGTTATTTTAACATTCGTAAGAGTTTACGGTTTGTACAAACCGTAAGTGCTTAGGTGTATAAGAGAACTCTATGGTTTGTAGAAACCGTAGAACATTTTTTTTCTGTTCTACGGTTTGTACAAACCGTAGAACAGTAGCAAATTTTTTTTCTTCTGCGGTTTGTACAAACCGTATAACAGTACAAATTTTTTTTTCTTCTACGACTTGTATAAACTGCAGAATAGAAAAAAAATTTTCTACTGTTCTACGGTTTGTACAAACAGCAGAAGAGAAAATTTGAATTACCTAAGGTTTCTACAAACCGTAGAACAGTTTGACAGTGAAAAAAAATTGGACCACCACCATCCTCCGCCACCAATCCACCACAACTACCTCTACACTCTAAAATTAAACTTACAATATTGCTTACCTTCCTTTCAATTGCTTGAATGGGTGCCAAAATGATGAAAGTTGAAGTTTATGGGTTACGGTTTTCACGAACCCCGTGAATGGAGAACAATAATGGAGAACCAGGCCAACAACAAAACAACTAAGGTGCACTCAATGTAGATCTGCATTGACAAACTGGGATACAAGCACTGAGAGTGGAGGTGGAGATAGAGGGGGAGGTGCAGCTGCCGTCGAATGGGGTGCAGTGGCGTGGGAACGGGATGCAGGCAAAGTTGAGGAAGAAAGGATGTAAAGGGTGATGGAGGGTATTATGGGATATGAAATGTTTTAAAAAGGGTTAAATGGTAAATTTGCCTAAACTATGGAGGTGCAGGAAGATGATACGGAGGTGCAGGAAGAAGCAGTCCCCAATCAGAGGTTGACATGACATGGGCTTTTAGCCCGTTTATTATCAGCCATCAAATTTTACTTACACAAATGCTTTCATTATTGTTTATGGTGTAATATTTTAAAAATGATTAAAAGTTCAAAAGAAAGGACTTGTTTGTTCTATTTTATTATTTTATAAAATATTACTTTCTGTAAATAATTTTGATTTTATTTATTAGTAGTTTTAATTAATTATTTTATAATAATTACAATTTTTATTCATAATGAAAAAACCATCAGTTATATGATTATGACCAAAAAATGTATAGATTAAAATAAGAAACAAATGAAAGGCATTTTATTTTATTTTTTGTTAAAAGTTTGTGTTATGGTTTATTTTTTGAGTTATATATTTATAATATTTGTCCATTGGCTATAAGAAATCCTGTTCTCCATTTTCAGTTCTTTGGTTAGATCTCATCTTACACTCATCGGCCACCCTTACTCCCTCCACCGTCCACGGCAGCTCCGGCAGCCACCTTTGGCTCCCTCACTTTCTCTCTCTTTTTCTCAGGTACCTTCTCCATTCTCTGTCGATCTATTAAAATCTCAACTTAGATCTTCTAATTCCGTTCCCATTTTACGATCCTTCCTATTTTATTGGATAGATTTCTCTCTTTTTTTTTTGGAACAATTTCCTCACCTCAGCCCCATTACTTGATTCCCCACATTTGTTTCGCCAGATGCGGCTTATTTTCAATGATAAACCGTTTACCCTTAATTTTTTCTTACAGGGTTTGACGTTTTTAATTTGTGAATTGCTTGCGATTATGTGATCATTTATAGATCATGATTTGCACGGAATTGCGTTTTGCTTTCTTTAATGCTAAATTAGATTAATATTTGTGTAAAATTTAAAACCTTTGGTTGGGTTTTCACTCTTCATCAGCTTGGACATAGGGTTTTGCTTGAGTATTATGTTTTTGTTGATGGATTTATTGTTATGTATAGCGAATTGTTTTTTGAAGTTTGATGATCTGCTTGCTTGGAAAATGTTTTATATTTGTGTATTTGGTATTGAATCTTATGCTTTTGCTTTTGTTATTTCCTTCATTGTCTTTTGTTTGATATTTGCTTTACCTTCTCTGCATTGGAAGTGACTAGGTAAGAGAGGGGTTAGTTTAGTTATTTTAGACTATTAGTTTCACTTGCAAATTGTTGTTTGAAACTAGCTGTTTGCATTGTGTGTGTTGGTAGCAGAAATATGCCTTCTCAGAAGGTTGAAACGGGTCACCAAGACACGGTCCATGATGTTGCAATGGATTACTACGGTAAGAGGCTGGCAACAGCTTCATCAGATCACACAATTAAGATAATCGGAGTGAGCAACACGGCGTCTAATCATCTAGCAACATTGACTGGTCACCAAGGACCTGTTTGGCAAGTGGCGTGGGCTCACCCTAAGTTTGGTTCGCTACTTGCATCGTGTTCCTATGATGGCCGTGTGATTGTATGGAAGGAGGGAAACCAAAATGAATGGACTCAAGCTCATGTGTTTGATGAGCACAAATCATCTGTGAATTCTATTGCTTGGGCGCCCCATGAGTTGGGTCTCTGCTTGGCTTGTGGCTCATCTAATGGGAATATTTCTGTTTTCACTGCAAGAGCAGATGGTGGCTGGGACACTGCAGGGATTGATCAGGCTCACCCAGTTGGTGTCACTTCTGTGTCATGGGCACCATCAATGGCACCTGGTGCCCTTGTTGGTGGAGGGTTGCTTGATCCTGTGCAGAAACTGTGCTCTGGTGGCTGTGATAATACTGTGAAGGTATGGAAGCTTAACAATGGACTGTGGAAGATGGACTGCTTCCCTGCTCTTCATATGCACACAGATTGGGTTCGAGATGTTGCCTGGGCACCCAATTTAGGGCTACCTAAATCTACTATTGCTAGTGCATCACAGGATGGTAAAGTGGTTATATGGACCGTGGCAAAAGAGGGTGATCAGTGGGAAGGCAAGGTTTTGAATGATTTCAAGACACCTGTGTGGAGGGTCTCATGGTCACTGACAGGAAACATTCTGGCTGTGGCTGATGGGAACAACAATGTGACTTTGTGGAAAGAAGCAGTAGACGGGGAATGGCAACAGGTCACAACAGTGGAGCCTTAGAATGTGATTTCCAGGCCTTGTTTATTAATTTGTAATTGGTTAGAATTTTGTTTTGAACTATAGTTGACATCTTGTTTCACTGCATATTATACGGTTGATTAATTGTGCTTCATAGGGCTAGTTCCTTGATGCTTGTGATTCATTGAATATTCTGTGATTGGAAGAATGAATTTCATTAGTCCCGAGGTATTTTGAGATCAGAAGAATGTTTTGCTAGTATATAATGTGACAGTAGCTTCTGTTCTTGAAGTTGGATAGATTGTTGCTTTTAATTATGGCTGCGCATGATTAATCCATCACCATTTATGCGTAATATACTTGAGAATTTAGGTTTTTAACCAAGCCTGTGATAGCATCATATGATCTATATAATTGACCTTGCTGGGATAAAATTACTTTTATTGTTGCAGTGCAAACCATATCAGTCAACCTAGAAACAGATTGGGGTGCATTATTGCTGATGATTATCTTTAGAAATGAAGTAGGTCTAAATTTCAATTATGCTTTAGATCATTAGAATATAGACATAAGAAATATAAGAGGTCAAAAGAGCCAATCATGCTTCGGTAATAATAGGTTGCGGGAGCAAATGACCAAAAGGAATTTAACTGCAATACTACAAATCAAAAGTTACTCGAAAAACTTTAACCTAATCTCTATTTCCTCACATCAAGCTAGACCTCTTTGAAACTGAAAATAAATACTAGGATTTTTGGAAACTCGTTTAAAAATTTAAAAGTATAAAATGAAAAGTAGTTATATTGAAGTTTTTTCTGATTGCAGAATCCGAAAAAAAATCATAAAAAAGCTTTAGATTATGGAATTTGGAAGTCACTTCCGATTTGCATAATATGAAAGTTGTTGAGGGTTAGAAGGCGAGGACGTAGAAAAAAAAGATGATGGAGGTTAAAGAGAAGAAATCATGGGAGTGAAAGTAGAAATTCCCATATTTTGGATTTTCAACCCTCACTAAGCTAACCAAACACTTACAGTGGACTAATTGACTTCATCATATTTATTTATGAATGATAAGTTGATATGAAACGTATGACGTTATAAATTTAGAATGACATGTGAATTACTAAATAGTGAAGCATATGTACAAAAATATCATGACTTTTTGAGTATTTAAATTATATAGATTAAAATTATATATGATGAGAAAAATAATGAGAGTTTATTGTATATCTCAAACGTCATGAGTTTCAGATATTGAATACTTATAGATCAAAACGTGGTTGTAAAATTTGTCTTTTTTTATTAGCTTTACTCAAACGAGACTCTCTTAAGTCAAGTGAGACTCTCCTTGCTCAAGTTATTATTATATATACAAGTTATTAATATATATATATATATATATATATATATATATATATATATATATATATATATATATGTGTATATATATGTGTAGAGAAATAATAAATATGTGAGATATTTTTGTATGTTTT